>Ga0307476_10000047_pt1 | contig 131870 bp, 117 predicted proteins | sample atmos_gasesECM2C_2_FD_203314 | JGI IMG/M metagenome (GOLD analysis project Ga0307476, IMG submission 203314) | Hardwood forest soil microbial communities from Morgan-Monroe State Forest, Indiana, United States - atmos_gasesECM2C_05 | ecosystem: Environmental > Terrestrial > Soil > Temperate... | reverse complement strand
CTCCGAACACCACGTTCTTTTCCCTGCCCATACCCAGCGGATGGTCGTGTTCCACGCCCACACTTGGCAACCCGGGAACTATCAGTTGTAACAACCTTACGTTTGCCACCGGATCGTCTACGTTCACAGTGAAGCTGCAGGTGATCGGGACAACACCCCCCGGAACTGCGATCAATGATACGGCGACGGTAAGTTCTTCTGTGACCGATCCCAACTCTGCAAACAACAGCGCGACCGCGGCAGACGTTGTCGCGCTCGCAACCCAAGCTGATCTGATCACGACCAACACTACCGTACCAACTACTGTCGCCTCGGGAAGCAATGTAACTTACACGCAGACCGTGACAAATAATGGCCCGGCGGCTGCAACTACACCAACGTTCACCCAGACCACGCCGCCCAACACAAACTTTCAATCCATGACGCCACCGGCGGGTTGGACATGCACTCCTCTCACGGCGGGAACAGCAGGCACCATCACCTGCACCGACGGCAGCAATCTCGCTCTCAATGCCAGCGCCACTTTTACTCTGGTGTTGCAGGTGAATGCTGGAACGGCATCGGGAACGAATATTGCGGAAACTGTTACGGCTTCGGCGACCAACATTGTTCCTAATTTGACGAGTAACAGTGCCACTGCGACGGTGGTTGTCGCCAATGCAAACAGCGCGGACATGGCAATCGTGAAGACGGCGTCGCCGAGCCCGACAGTAGCTGATGGCGATCTCCTGACTTACACGCTCACCGTCACGAATAATGGTCCCGCGACCGCAACGAATGTTACGGTGATGGATCCCTTGCCTCCGAATGTGAGTAACCCCGTACTCTCAACCACTCAGGGAACGTGTTCGGCGGCGGAGGCCATGGTCACCTGTCTACTTGGTAGCATGACGAGTGGAGCAACTGCAACAGTCACGATCGTTGTGCTGGCAGGAGCACCTGGTGTAGCGCTGAACACAGCTACGGTTAGCGCGGACCAGAGTGATCCGAACAGTGGGAATAATACCTCCACGCAGATGGAGACTATAACGGCGGCGACCCAAATTCAGCTTCAGTCTTTTTCGGCGCAACTGAGCAGGGACAAGAACGGGGCAAGTCGCGTGATGCTCTGGTGGAAGACCGGCGGGGAAGCGCACAATCTTGGATTCAATGTTTACAAGGAAGAAGCGGGCGAGCGCATCCAGCTGAATTCTTCCCTGATCGCCGGGTCCACGCTGCTCATGAGCGGGGCGCTACCCAAGCATTCAGGCAAGACTTACTCGTGGATCGACTGGTCCGCTGGTGCGGGCGGCGCTTACTGGCTTGAAGATGTGGATGTCAACGGCACTCGAACATTGCATGGACCCGTGACTGCTAAATCCGCCAGTTCCCAGCAATTGTCTCAGTCAAATGCGGATACGACTCTGATGTTGAGTCAACTGAATCGACCTGAACCTACGGCGGGCTTTAGTGAACTGAGTCATCCGGTGGAGAATGTATTACGAAACCTCCGGCCCACGATTACGCAACAGCAAAGCCAATTTGCACTGGCAGCTCAGCCAGCGGTCAAGATTGCAGTAAAGCACGAGGGATGGTATCAGGTTACCCAACCAGAATTGGTTAAAGCCGGATTGGATCCGAATGTCGATCCAGCGCTTCTTCACCTTTACACAGAAGCGATCGAGCAGCCGATCAAGGTAATGGGCGCATCCGCCGGTCCCGGTGGCTTTGGGCCACAAGCAGCGATCGGGTTTTATGGAACTGGAATCGACACACCTTACACCGGCACAAGAATTTACTGGCTCGCCATCGGAGATACTCCGGGGCAACGCATTCAGCAACTACCGCCATCGACTGGCTCTAACCAGCCTGAGGCTAGCTTCCCGTTTACAGTGGAATTTACTCCGCACTCGACTTACTTTGCCGCACTGACTACTTCAAACGGCCAGAACTTCTTCGGACAATTGGTGTCGACTACGCCTGTGCAACAGACTATGGAGGTACCTCACCTCGACAGCAACTCCGGGGAAACTGCGATGCTTGAGGTTACGCTGCAAGGGATAATTCTTGCTGTGCCGCACGATGTGACCGTTGCGCTGAACGGCACGACTCTCGGCGACCTGACCTTTACAGGGCAGGTTCAAGGTACCTTCCGTGCGACCTTACCTCCGGGCCTTTTGCAGGAAGGACCTAACACCGTCTCTCTTACATCGCAAGCCGGGGAATACGATATCAGCTTGATCGAATCGATTCGGATCAAGTATCAGCATTTGTATGTCGCGGATACGAATCGGCTGGCTTTCACAGGAAGGGCTGGCGATGAGCTGAAAGTAAGTGGTTTCACCAGTGCTCCGACGGTTGTACTCGATATTACAGATCCAAGCCACCCGGTGGAACTTACTCCTCAAGTAGTGTCGACTACGGGTTCGCAGACCGCCGGTTATGCAGTCGAGGTTCAAGTACCGTGGCCGACCAATAGCTCGTTGGGCTCGGCGCAGCGGACGCTGTTCGCTCTGACAAACGACCGTGTTGAGGCTCCGCCTGGGATTCGGCAGAACCATCCGTCGCACTGGCACGATCCGCTGCTGGGAAGCCAGATCGTCATGGTCACAGCTACGGGCTTTGGGGGCGCGCTGCAGCCACTGGTTGCCGCACACGAAGCGGCGGGACAATCAACTGCGGTAGTGTCAATCGATGACTTGTATGACGAATTTAACTTTGGAGAGCACAGTCCCGTCGCAATCAAGAGTTTCCTGCGGACGGCGGTGAAGGCGTGGCACAGAGCGCCGCAATATCTGCTGCTCAACGGTCGAGGGTCGCTCGATCCCCGCAATTACCTGGGATTTGGCCACCTGGACTTTGTGCCGACAAAAATCATACCCACATCCAGCCTGATGACCGCATCGGATGACTGGTTCTCTGACTTTAATGATAGTGGCATGCCAACGATTCCAACCGGCAGATTGCCCGTAAGCACGGTGGACGAAGCTAACCTGGTCGTTAACAAGATTGCCACTTACGAGGGCCGGTCGACCAATGGTCCGTGGACGTCGCAGGCCTTAATGGTCGCCGACGTGAATGATGCCGAGAACTTCACAAAAGACAGTCAGTTTGTTCAGGCTCAGTTACCCTCTACGCTTCAAGTTATTGATGTGTTCGCTACGACGACGGGCATTACTGCTGCCCGCCAAGACATTCTCGCCGCCATTAACTCTGGGCAGTTATTGGTGAACTATGCCGGTCATGGTTCCGAAGAGCAGTGGTCGGGATCCGATCTATTCGATAACTCAACGGCAAGCTCTTTGACAAATGGCTCATCCTTGCCAGTCTTCCTTATCATGGACTGTCTGAATGGTTTCTTCCAGGACGTCTACGAGGAGCCTCTGGCAGTGACTCTCATGCTTGCTCCGAATGGGGGCGCCGTTGCGGTATTGGCTTCGAGTGGGCTGAACCAGGCTCCGCCGCAGACGAACCTCGATAAGCTGGTGGTGCAGAACGCCTTCAGTTCGCCGCCGTTAGCTCTGGGAGACGCGATTCTTAAGGCGAAATCCGGTATCACCGATCTCGGCGTTCGCAAGACGTTCATTCTGTTTGGCGATCCATCGATGCAGATCAAGATGCCGGGTGCGAGTCCAGCACACTAGAACGACGAATCACGTTTTATGCGCGGACCATATCCTCCGCCACGGCGGCTCGGCGCAACGGCTCCGCAATTGCCTTCATCACTCTCTCGAAGCCTGCAAAATCGAGAGACTGGGCTCCGTCGGAAAGCGCCCGCTCCGGGCATGGGTGTACTTCGATGATCAATCCATCTGCTCCCACGGCGACTGCGGCGCGCGAGACTGCGGCAATCAAGCTTTGCTTGCCGGTGCCGTGCGACGGATCGGCAATAACGGGCAGGTGAGACAGGTCGCGAGCTAAAGCCACGGCTGCGAGGTCGAAGGTGTTGCGCATTTCGGTCTCAAAGGTTTTTATGCCGCGCTCGCATAGTACAACCTCACCGTTTCCGCCGGAGAGCAGGTACTCGGCGGCGAGGAGCCATTCTTTCACGGTTGCAGAGGGTCCACGCTTCAAGAGTATGGGCTTCTTCACCGTTGCCAAACGGCGCAGCAGCGCGAAATTCTGCATGTTGCGCGCTCCAACCTGGAGCATATCCACATGTTCGCAGATGATCTCAACATCTTCGGTGCTCATCACTTCCGTGACGACAGGAAGACCGGTTTGCTCGCGGGCTTGACGCAGAATTTTCAGCGCCTCCAGACCGAGACCTTGAAAGTCGTAGGGAGAGGTTCGCGGCTTGTACGCGCCTCCGCGAAGCATGGTTGCGCCGGCACGCTTTATCGCTTGAGCCGTGCTCAGTAATTGCTCTGGAGATTCCACGGAACAGGGACCAGCAATGATCACAACTCCAGGCCCGCCGATGCGCACCCCGCCCACACTCACGATGGACCGCTCGGGCTTGACCTGGCGGCTGACCAATTTAAAGGGCTGCGCTATGGCGACCACGTTATCCACGCCGGGCGCGACTTGCAGGGCTTCGATTTCGTTGCGGCGTCCATTGCCTACGGCGGCAACAATCGTGCGCTCCACTCCGCGAGTGACGTGGGGCTGGTAGCCCGCCTCGCGGATGCGCTCGATGATGTGGCTGATCTGCTCTTCCGTTGCTTTCTCCGACATGTTGACGATCATTGGCTCTCCTGAAGTTTTCGTTCCAAAATGCAAAGGCCGCGATCTTGGATCACGGCCTCTGGCTGAAACTTGCTTGAACGTCTATCGTTTCAGTCTACGGTACGTCTGTAATTGCCTTTGCCCTCAAGATAAGGACATTCGCCGGCTGCATGATACATCAGTAGTGTGCGGACTGCTCGCACGCACCGTTATTTTTCTTAGAATATTTGGCGCGCTGCTAAACGAGACTGTGGCCTTGTGAACCCTGATGAGAATGCGGCTCAGCATCCTCTATTGTAACCGCGGCTACTTATATTGGTATACATGAACAGGGCTCCCGCAACCACCTCCTGCAGTGCAGTCGGCGAAGACAACTGTATTTGCCCCTGCGCCGTCGCGGCCATTCAAATCAAGATGGTCCGGATCGGGGTCCAGAATGGTCTGATTGGGAGAGTTTCTTATGCTGCCCCAGCCCTGCTTAGGCTTGTAGTAAATATTTTCTGCGGCGTCGTTCCCATTGAAATCGGGTGAAGAGGCGACGAGCATCTCATCACCTGCACTCTTTCCCCCGAAATTCACGGTTATCCCAAAATCTGGTCCAGTGCTAGAAGAGCCTTTGATCTGTGCGGTGGGCGTGCTGCTATCGCTCCAGCCCGATGACGGCTTCTCGAAAATCTCTATTCGGCCTTCGTCGTTGTTGTAAGCCGGATCTCCCGCGGCTACCGTGTCGCTGTTGCTGGCTATATAGCAGCCGAAACCGATCCTATCATCCGGGGGGTACTTCAACTCAGCGGTCTGTGTGGAGGTACGCCATCCGGTTGAAGGTTTGACAAATATGTAGATCGCACCCTGCCGGTCGTAACCCGACTCCGGACATGTTCCCGTTGTAACGGTGTCGCCACTGAGGGACAAAGTCCACCCCAGTTGATCGGCGTACTTCCCATCAGACGCCGTTAGTTTTGCAATCGAAAAGTGAGTGTCGGGTGGGTTGTTCCAAACGTAGACAGCTCCCGTAGCATCAGTGTCCGAACGGTCACCAACGGTTATCGTATGCGCATCAACAGCCACGCTGTTCCAAGGGTGCGCTGGACTGGTGGCCTCCAGCTCAAACGATTGACTGACGCTCTGCTGGCTTCCCCACCCGTCAGTTGGTTCTTGCCAAACCAGGAGAACTTGAGTTTCTTGCCCGCCACTAACATTCTTATATGCTTCTCCAATTACCGTACCGTCGTTCGTTGCGACCCCATAGGCTTCCACGCCTATGGCGAACACACTGGGATCGGAGCACGTCAGTAAGGTCGTCGGATTTGCCGCATCGGTCCAGCCCATGGCAGGCTTTTCGTAGAGCAGCACAGTGGAGTCGATAGCAAGAACCACGGTGTTGCCGCTTGGGCTCACCGCAAGGCCACTGATGCACTCGCTGCAACCGGATATGGTCAACGCGGCTACCTGCTGCCACGAAGATGCGAAACAGGTGGTTGGGCTAAGGCCTAGGACAAGGACTACTAACAACAGAAACTGCTTCATTTGAATCTAGTTGATCACGGCCCGATTTCCCGCAACGCCCGCCGCAGCCGCTACTCCGGTAAACGCGGTAAATCGAGTTATGAAAAACCCTCCCTGCTCACGACTGAAATGCTATGCAGATTTGCAACCATTCCTGACTATTGGATCGAACTAGCGGTTGCCGAAAATACATTGTTGGCGTTCGACCCGATCAGTCGTACGGTGCCGACCACTAGAACCAGGATTACAGCCAGCATAACCGCATACTCAGCAATATCCTGGCCCTCGTCTTCTGACCAAAGACTGCGTATGAATTCAGACATCTCTCCCTCCAATTCAACCTAGATTCCCAACAAGAAGGAAGAACTGCATTGGATGCACACATAATGCCGCAGCTTCGGGTGCTTGTCAAATAACAGGGTCAAAATCATACAAGGTAAGATTTAAAACAGCCCCTAGAACGTTTCGGAGACTATGGGGTCGGGGATCGAATGCTGGACGAGTTGCTGCGCGGAGCCCTGAGCATACTGCAATACACGGCTGGGAAATAGTCCCAGGTAGAGGGTCGCAATAACACACACCGCCAGCGCCAGGCGCGCGGTAAGTGGAACCGGGGTGACTGGCACTGGTTTTCGCGGTTCGCGCATGTACATCATCACGATGATGCGCAGATAATAGTAGGCTCCCACGCCGCTGTTAATAACGCCGATAATCGTGAGCCAGATCAAGTTGGCTTTGATCGCTGCGCTGAACACGTAGAACTTGGCAAAGAATCCGCCGGTCATCGGAATACCGATCAGCGAAAGCAAAAAGATGGTGAGCGTCGCCGCCAGCAGTGGGGAAGTGCGGCCTAACCCTTCGTAGTCTTCAAGGGTTACATAACGCTCTCCGGCATTCGCGAAGTGGCTGACAACGGCAAATGCGCCAACGTTCATGGCGGCGTAGGCGGCGGTGTAGAACATGGCCGCCGAGGTTCCGAACGCGGGCGCGGCAGCGAACGCCATTAACAGATAACCCGCATGAGCAATGGAGGAGTAAGCCAGCAGTCGCTTCACATTGTTTTGCACGAGCGCGCCCACGTTCCCCAAAGTCATGGAAAGCGCGGCCGATACCCAGATCAGCCAGAGCCTGCCGGGCACATTGATGACGAACATTACACGCAACAGAACGGCAAATGCCGCTGCCTTCGGCGCGGTGGACAAAAAACCCACAATTGGCGCCGGGGCACCCTCATAAACGTCAGGGGTCCAGACATGGAACGGGGCAGCAGCCACTTTGAAGCCCAAGCCGACAAACATAAACGCTACTGCAATGAACGCGAGAAGCGGGATCGGCCCAGCCAGCAACGTACTGCTGATCTGATCGATGTTGGTCGAGCCAGTGGCGCCGAACATCAATGCCACGCCGTAGAGAAAGAAGGCAGTGGCAAATGAGCCGAGCAAAAAATACTTCAGAGAAGATTCTGCGCTCGAAGCCTCGTGCCGGCGAAATCCCGTCAAGATATAAGAAGAAATCGACGAGATCTCAAGCGCGATGAAAACCAGAACCAGTTCCACCGCTGACGACATCAGCGCCATGCCTGCCACACCGAACAGGATCAGAGCGTAGTATTCACCGGCACGGATCCGCTGCACGGCCATGTATTCATACGAAGTGAGGATAACGGCAGCCGCGATCGCTATGACCAGCACATGGAAGAAAATGCTGAAGCCATCCACTTGCACCATGTTCCAAAAGGCTAGCCCTGGAGATTGGGCCATGAACCATGTCGCTGCGATCGCCGCCAGCGATCCCAGCAGCGCGATCAATCCAAGTAACTTCTGACTTTTTCGTTCGTCGAGGAGCGGTTCGAGCAACATCACGACCATGCCGAACGCGCACAGAACAATCTCCGGCAGGATGCGAACGTAATCGACGCTTTGCGGAAGCGTCTGCCGAAGGGCGGAAGCAACGGTTACGCCGAGCGTCTCGACTATCATTCTCTCGACGATCATTGTCCGATCACCCGGCTCGCAACCCGTACGAAGGGAGTGAGCGCCACCTGAACCGCAGGATCGATTGCCTTCAGCCACAAAATCGGCACAACACCCATCACCAAAGCTGCAGCTGCGCAGGGCCACACGGCCAGCTTTTCGAATCCTGACAGATCGCTGAGAGAATTATTTTTTGGCTGCGTGACCTTCCCGTAAAAGACGCGCTGATACATCCAAAGCAGATAAACCGCGCTCCAGATAACGCCGGTAGCGGCCAGGATTCCGTACACCGCTCGGGCCTGGAACGCGCCGCTCATTACCAGAAACTCGCCGATAAAGCCGTTCAATAAAGGCAGTCCCGCCGACGCCAGTACCATCACTAAATACGACGCGGCATAAACGGGCATGGGCGTAGCCAGTCCGCCGAACGCGCCGATTTCGTAGGTATGACGGCGCTCATGCAGAGCGCCAGCCAGCATGAAGAGCCCTCCGGTAGAAATTCCGTGAGCCAGCATTACGAACATCGCACCATCCAGCCCAGCCTGAGTAAAACTGAAGATGCCCAGCACCACGAACCCCAAATGGCTTACCGAGGAGTACGCGATCAACTTCTTCATGTTGGGTTGCACCATCGCGACCAGAGCGCCGTAGATGATGCCAATCAAGGCCAGCGCCATCACACAGGGGGCGTTACGCCGCGCTTGCTCCGGGAACAGGCCTAGATTAAAGCGCAGCATTCCGTATGTGCCCATCTTGAGCAGAACCCCGGCCAGCAGCACCGAACCTGCCGTGGGCGCCTCCACGTGAGCATCGGGCAGCCATGTGTGAAAGGGAAACAGAGGAACCTTGACCGCGAATGCCAGAAAGAAACCGAGAAAGAGCCATTGCGCGGCAGCCGGGAACTGTGGGACCGCATGGCGGGCGATCTGATCGCGAAGCTCAACAAAATCAAAGCTGCCGGTATGCGCGTAAAGCCAAAGGATCGCCGCCAGCATGAACACCGACCCGATCATCGTGTACATGAAGAATTTCACTGCGGCATAAACTTTCCGTTCGTGGCCGAACATTCCGATCAGGAGCGCCATCGGAATCAACGTGGCTTCCCAGAAGAAGTAGAAGAGAAACAGATCGAGAGAGGTGAAGACGCCGATCAGAGCTGTCTCCAGAATCAGCAGCAGAATGAAAAATTCCTTGGTCCGCTCATGAATCGACTTCCAGGAAATCAGCACGCACAAAGGAGTGAGAAATGTCGTGAGCACCACCAGCCACAACGAAATTCCGTCAATACCCATGTGGTAATGGATATTCGGAGAGGAAACCCACTGCTTATCGATCTCGTAGCGAAATCCGGTATTGAGGTAGGCCGCCCGTTGAAAATAAACCGGAAGATGGAGTGAGAGAACGAACGTCAGTAGCGAAACTGCAAGAGCAAAAATTCGAATGTCGCGGTCGCGGCGAGGAAAGAGCATCAACAGCAATCCTCCCGCCAGCGGAGCAAATGTCACCAGCGTAAGAATAATGGACCTGAGATCGTCGACGCCGTTCATCGCACTCCCATCCAAATCATGAATGCAATCACCGCGGCCGAGCCCGCTGCGATCCAGCCGGCGTAGGAACGGATGTTCCCGGACTGCATTTGGCGAACCTCGTCGGAGGCGTGACGCGCTCCATGGGCGGAATCATTCACCGCGGCATCGATCACTTTCTGATCTACATCGTGCCAAAGAATTCGCGTAGAGCCGTCGATCAGGGGCTTGACGAAAAGAGCAGCGTAGATTTCGTCGATGTAGTACTTGTGGACGACCGTCTTATAGAGGCCGCCGAGGCCATCCGCGATCTTCTGCGGCAATTCCGGACGTGCGCAGTAGAGCAGATACGCAAGAATCCATCCCGATGCGGCGGCAAAGATCGAAACACCCATCAACAACCATTCCGTGATGCTGGTTGCTGCTTCGCCCGCGGGTTCTCTCGCAAAGACAGGCGCGAGAAAATGTTCGAAGTGGTTGCCCCAGCCCACAAAGCCGCCCACCAGCGAAAGCACAGCCAGTATCATCAGCGGCACCAGCATGACCATGGGGCTCTCGTGCGGTTCGCCGTGTCCGTGAGCGTCATGCCCGTGCGATCCGTGCGCGTCCGCCACTGCTCCGCGGTAGTCGCCGAAGAATGTCATGTACAGCAGGCGGAACATGTAGAAAGATGTAATGAAAGCCGTGACCACGCCGATTGCCCAATACACCGGACTAACCTGATAAGCCCTCCACAGAATTTCGTCCTTGCTCCAGAAGCCTGCCAGTGGCGGGATTCCCGCGATAGCCAGCGTCGCGATGCCCATGGTGAGGAACGTCCATGGGATATACGATTTCAGTCCGCCCATCTTGCGCATGTCTTGCTCGCCGCCGACCGCATGAATCACCGAACCGGCACCCAGGAATAGCAGTCCTTTGAAGAAAGCATGCGTCATCAAGTGAAAGGTTCCCGCCGAAAAAGCGCCCACGCCACACGCCATGAACATGTAGCCAAGTTGCGAGACAGTCGAGTAGGCCAAAACCTTCTTGATGTCGGTCTGTGCGATACCAATCGTGGCAGCGAAAAACGCGGTCAGCGTTCCGATGATTGCGACCACGCTGAGCGCGATCGGCGCGCGGTCGAAGATCACGTGCGAGCGTGAAACCATGTAGACACCCGCAGTCACCATGGTTGCGGCATGAATCAGAGCCGAAACTGGAGTGGGACCTTCCATCGCGTCGGGCAGCCAGATATATAAAGGAATCTGCGCCGATTTGCCGCAAGCGCCCAGCATCAGCAGAATGCCAATCGCCGTAAGCAAACCCGCGCCTATGGTTTCCGGGCCCAGCGGAACAACGCCCTGAAACACTGCATCGAAATTCAGCGATCCAAAGTGTTGGATCAGCAGGAACAGCGCAATCAAAAAGCCGAAATCGCCGATGCGATTCACGATGAACGCTTTCTTGCCGGCGGATGCTGCCGAATCTTTCGTGAACCAGAACCCAATCAGCAGATACGACGCCAGCCCTACACCCTCCCACCCGATAAACATCAGCAGGTAATTGTTGGCGAGCACCAGCGTCAGCATGAAAAACATGAACAGATTTAAGTAGCTGAAGAAGCGGTAGTAGCTGGGGTCGTCCCACATGTAGCCAACCGAGTAGATGTGAATCAGGAATCCGACTCCAGTGACCACCAGCAACATGACCAGCGAGAGTTGATCGAGATAGAAAGCGAAGTCGGCGCTAAAACTTCCCGCACGAATCCAGTGCGCCAGATACTCCTCGTAGGGAAGTGATAAGGATGAAAACCGGATCGCAACCCACAAAGCCATCGCGAAGGCCGCGCCGCTGAAGAAGAGCGCGATGGTGGTCACCGCAGTGCGCGAAGACTTTTTCCCCAGAAAGCCGTTGATCGCCGCACCCGCGAGCGGCAGAATTGGGATCAGCCAAAGATTGAGGGACGGATTCATAGTTTGAGCAGGTTCACCTGATCCACGTTCAAAGTCTCGCGCGTTCGATAAACGGCGATGATGATTGCCAGGCCCACGGTCGCTTCCGCGGCTGCGACCACCATGACGAAGAAAACAAAAATCTGACCGGCGAGCGTGTGCCAGTGCGCCGCGAACGCGACAAACGAAAGGTTCACGCCGTTCAGCATCAACTCAATCGACATAAAGATGCTGATGATGTTGCGCTTGATAATGAATCCCGCTACGCCGCAGGCGAAAAGAAATCCGCTGAGCAGCAGGTAATACGAGAGCGGCACGTAGGATGGTGTCATCGTTTGCCTTCTCCCGCCGGCGCTTCCGGTTTGCTGGCCAGCACCACCGCTCCCATAATCGCAATCAAGATCAGCACGGAGGTGACTTCAAACGGCAGCAGAAAATCGTGAAAGAGAAGCTGAGCGATATCTCTCGGAGATCCCGGCAACGCTCCGATGGGCACAGATTGCGTTCCAGAATGCCGCAGTACCACCCACGCCGTAAGCACGCTCCCGGTCAGCATTCCCGGCACGCCAAGCAAAATTGCGATTCGACTTCCGCCGGTGTGTTCTTCTTCTCCGGCATTCAACAGCATGATGACAAAGACGAACAGCACCATGATTGCACCGGCATAAACGATCACCTGCACCGCAGCCACGAATTCTGCGCCCAGCAACAGATATTCGCCAGCGAGCGCAGCCATCACGGCGATCAGCGACAGCGCGCTGTTGATCGGATGCCGCTGCGCGAGGAGATTGATCGCCCCTCCCACGCAGACTGCGCCGAACGCGAGAAATAAAATGAGATGAAAATTCATGAAATCAGTACCTGGTTGCTAGTACCGAGCTGCCAGTAAAGTCCAAAGCCAATGTATGCTTGCAACTGGGTCCTAGGTACTGGCAACTGTTTTTACCAGGCCACGGCAATCGCCGTCGCCACCAGATTAGCAATCGCGACCGGCAACAGAAACTTCCAGCCGAAAGCCATCAGTTGATCGTAGCGGAAGCGCGGTAATGTCCCGCGCACCCAGATATAGAGAAAGAGAAATCCGAAAACTTTCGCGCCGAACCAGAACAACGGCAGGACTGCCTGTAGCAGCGCAGGCCCGAAGAGCGGTCCATGCCAGCCGCCCAGAAACAATAGCGTGGCCACGCAAGCCACCGTGATCATGTTCGCGTACTCCGCCATGAAGTAGCTAGCAAACTTCATGGCGCTGTATTCGGTGTGGTAACCAGCGACCAGCTCGGTTTCAGCTTCCGGCAGGTCAAACGGAATTCGATTGGTCTCCGCATACGCTGCGGTTAGATAAATGAAGAATCCAATGAACTGTCCGTGGAAGATATTCCACCGCGGGATAAAACCCAGCATGTGGCCGCCCTGCGTATCCACAATCGTGCGCAGGCTAAGACTGCCGGACTGAATGATGACCCCGACCAGCGAAAGCCCCAGCCCAATTTCATAACTTACCATCTGCGCGCTGGCGCGAAGTCCGCCGAGCAGGGAGTATTTGCTGTTCGAGGACCAGCCTGCCAAGGCAACGCCATACACCCCGAGCGACGTCACGCCGAGAATCATCAGCAACCCAATGTTGACGTCGGTAATTTGCAGGGGAATGCTCAAACCGAAAATCGTGATCGCGTTGCCGAACGGAATGACGGCAATCGAAGTCAGCGCAAAAGTTACCGCCATCAGCGGCGCTGCTATGAATAGCGGCTTATAGACGTGCGGCGGCGTCAGATCTTCCTTGAACAGAAGCTTGATCCCATCGGCCATCGGCTGCAAAAGTCCAAACGGTCCCACCCGCGTAGGCCCCCAGCGATTCTGCATGTGGCCGACAACTTTGCGTTCCAGCCAGACGGTATATGCAACTGCGGTGAGCAGCACGATTAACACAATCAGCGACTTGATCACCGACACGAGTATGAAAACGCCAACTGACAATGCGCGCCCGCTTCCTCTCCTGACCTCTCTTAACCAAACAGCACTCAAACGGTGGAAAAAAACTGAATCAGTCCGCCGCAACCTCGGCAGGCTTGATCTCGTGACTCTCAATCACCGACTTCAACGCGCGTGAATATCTCCCGAGCGTTCCGGAAGTGAAGAGATTATCGTTCGCCGGAACAATGGATTCCGTGTTGTGCGCGACTCCCGGTCCCACGTGCTCGAGCGACGTATGCTGATTGTTGCCCGCCAGCAAGTTCATGCGAGAGACGTCATAACCCGGAACCAGCCGTTGAATTTCGTCGAGAATCGCCGTGGCATCGAACGGGCTTAGTTTAGGCTCCAGTCCGTGAGCCTCAAGCCAAACCGCGTGACGGTCGGCTTCGCCCGACTGCGCTCCGCGAGACTGTCCCATGTCCGCATAGGTGCCGCCGCCGAAAGGCACAAGTTTGCGAACCTCAAAACCCATGGCGTCGGCGATGCGGACAATCATTTCGAAGTCCGACTTCGTGCCTGTAACCTCGCCAGCTTTCTTGACCAGTTGCAGGTCGCCGCAAGTGGTGGTGAACGTTCCGGATTTTTCGTAAGCGTTCGCCGCGGGCAAAACTACGTCAGCCATCACGGCCGTCTCGGTCAGGAACATATCCTGCACAACCACGAAGCTCTTCGAGAATGCAAAAGGATCGATATTCAAGCGGCCAATGGGATTCGAGCCGACAACATAAAGCGCGTTCAGCTTGCCCGCTTTCGCGGAATCGACCATACCAGCAAGATCGAGGCCAGCAACCTGCGGGGTTTCTCCCCATTCTTGGTGGAACGGGCTGTCCTTGGCCGTAGTGTGATATCCCGGTAACAGATCGGGATACAAACCCATATCGGCTGCGCCGCGAGAATTGGCATAGTCAGCCAGACAAAGAAATTTCGCTCCGGAGATTGTCGAACCGAACTTTGTAAGGTCGGCAAGATTCTCCCCGCGAAGTTCGGAGCCAAAAATGATCACTAAGTTCTGCTCGCCATGAAGCTTTTCGCGTAATGCAACCCACGCGTCCTTATTAGTGGATGCACCGGTTAACGCATCGACCAAGGAATCATTGCCAGCCATGAAAGCGGCGACTTGTCCTTCCGCACCAGCGGGAATCTCTGTGAAGCTCGTCGCCTGCCGCCGCAACTTGATCGACTTGGAATTAATTACGTAGAGTCGCGCCCGATGCAAGCGAACGTTGTTGCGGATCTGCCAGGCAAGAAGAGGATGCTGTTCGGTGGGATCGTTCCCAATCAGAAGAATCGCCGGCGCGGTGAAGACATCTGCCATGCTGGCTGTGGCGTTGGCCTTGCCGCGCAACGCCGCTGCAAGAGCAGGAAAGTCCGCTGTGCGATGGTGGTCGACATTGTTCGTCTTGAGGACGACGCGGGCAAACTTCGAGAGCAGGTACGCTTCTTCGTTCGTGATGCGTGTCGATCCAACCACGCCAATCGACGCGCCGCCATCGCGGTCGCGAACCTCGGCAAACTTTTTCCCAATCAACTCGAAAGTTTCTTCCCAACTCGATGGCGTCAGCTTGCCTGCTTTGCGAATCAGCGGCCGCGTCAACCGTTCTTCATGATTTGCGAAATCGAAGGCGTAGCGGCCCTTGATGCAAAGAAAATCTCCGTTGGTGCCGCTCTTGTCGCGATTGTCGCCGCGTACGATTTCCATGCCGGTATCTGCGCGCCGGACGCCCAAAGTGGTCTTGCAGCCATCACCGCAGTGCGTGCAGATCGTACCGACGTGCTTCATCTCCCACGGGCGCGTTTTGTAGCGGTACGCGCCGGAGGTGAGCGCGCCGACCGGGCAAATGTCGATGCACATGCCGCACTCTTCGCACTCCAGATGATCTTCTTTATTAGGAGCGATAATCGAACTGACGCCGCGATTCTGGATGCCAAGCGCCCACACATCCATGCCTTCGCCGCAAACCCTCACGCAGCGATAGCAAAGGATGCAACGGGGCCGGTCGAAAAACACCACAGGCGACCATTGCTGCTCGTCCTTGTGATTCTTTGCCTCCATGAACTTCGATTCGGCGGCGCCATAAGAGAAGGTCATGTCCTGCAGTTCGCACTCGCCGCCCGCATCGCACACCGGGCAATCCAGAGGATGATTGCCCAGCAGCATCTCCAGCATCGACTTCCGCGCCTGCTTGATCTCATCGCTATCGGAAGTGACGATCATGCCCTCGCCTATCACCGTCGTGCACGCGGTTTGCAGCTTCGGCATCTTCTCGATCTTCACCAAGCACATGCGGCAAGCGCCCTGCAGAGAGAGGTTGGGGTAATAGCAAAACGACGGCACCTCGATGCCCGCGCTCTTGCAGGCCTCAATGAGCAGCGTCCCTGCGGGGGCGGTTACTTTCTTGCCGTCAACTGTGAGATTTACGTCAGGCATAGAACTCAGAGCACCGCCTCGATAGAAGAAGTTAACTCGTCACCTTTCTTTGCAAATCCGAGGAAGGCTCGATCACCGGTCTGCAAGAAGTTATCTAACGAGCCTAGAACAAACCCCATTTCGCTACACTCAGAGTTAATCACCAAAAATGTCTTGTCAGGATCGGGCGGTGTTCGCCCTGTCTTTGCTATCTCGGCAGCCTTGCGGAGGCCATCGACGTAGGACCGACCGGCGTCTTGCTCGAGAGAACCAACGAGGTTATTTAACGCGTGGATCTCATCCATAGTATCTATGATCACGCGCTGGTTTGCAGTCGTTTGCGCAATGCGACCCAATTCTTCAGCACGTGCTAAAAGTGTCTTGGCCCTGGTATGCAATTGGATAACCTGTTCTCTATAAACCTTAGCTGTACCGGAATCCTGTCCGAAAGAATTCTGCGCTAGAACAAGGACCCAAACAATCACGGCCAAATATGCCCAGAATCGGCTAATCATCAGAGGCTCCTTTCGGTGATCCGGGGCCCAATGTTATGCAAGCGCGGGCAGTTCCTCCGCCACGCCCTCTTTCTCATACGGGCACGGCCTGCCTTCTAGGTGATCTTCGAACTCTTTTCTGAATTTTTTTACGAAAGCAATCGTCGGCATCGCGGCTGCATCGCCCAACGGACAAAACGTTCGTCCAAGCATGTTTTCTGCTAGATACTGCATATTGTCGATGTCTTTTATGAGGCCGCCGCCACGATGAAAGCGAGTCAGCGTCTTCTCCAGCCAATCTGTGCCTTCGCGGCAGGGGATGCACCAGCCGCAGCTCTCGTGCTTATAAAATTTCATCGTCCGTAGGGCGAACTTCACGATGCACTGCGCGTCATCAACCACTACCACGCCGCCCGAACCGAGCATCGATCCCGCTTTCGCCACCGAATCGAAATCCATCGCGACATCGATTTCATCCGCGGTTAGCGCGGGACACGACGCTCCACCCGGCACCACCGCTTTTAGTTCGCGCCCGCCGGGAATCCCGCCCCCCACTTCGTAAATCATCTTTTTCAGGTTGTAACCCATCGGCAGTTCGTAGACCCCGGGTTTGTTGATGTTGCCGCTCAAGCAAAACAGCCGCGTGCCGCCGTTTTTCGGCGTACCCAGCTTGGCATACCAGTCGGCGCCGCCTAGAATAATGTGCGGCACATTGGCCAGCGTCTCCGCGTTATTGATGACGGTGGGTCCGCCCCACAGCCCCACGACCGCAGGGAACGGAGGCCGAATGCGCGGAATGCCGCGTTTGCCTTCGAGCGACTCCATCAGCGCCGATTCTTCGCCGACTTCGTATGCTCCCGCACCGCCGTGCCAGAAAATGTCGAGATTACGTTCGCTGCCGAAAATATTCTTCCCGGCAAAGCCTTTCGCGTAAGCGTCACGAATCGCCTTCTGCATGATGATCGACAGATATCGATACTCGCCGCGAATGTAGATATAACCGCTAGCTGCTCCCACCGCGAGCGCCGCGATCATCACGCCTTCAATCACCGAATGCGGATCATGCTCAAAGATCAATCGATCTTTGCAAGTGCCCGGTTCGCTCTCGTCTCCGTTGCACAGCACATACTTCGGCTTGGCCGACTGCTTGGGGACGAACGACCACTTCATTCCCGTCGAAAAACCAGCGCCACCGCGACCGCGCAGCCCGGAGTTCTTCACCTCATTGATAATGGCGTCTGGCTCCATCGCGAGCGCCTTCTGCACGGCTTTGTAGCCGTCCAGTTCGAGATACCGGTCGATATTCGTTGCGCCCTGGCCGAAGCGCCGGGAGACGACCTTGACCTCGTCGGGATGGGAAACGAGTGAAGCCATTGAGTAAGTTTGTAATTTAGTAATTGAGTAATTAAAAAGCTCTTTGATCGAAAACGGTTTTCAAATTACCCGATTACTAAATTTCACAATTACCAAATTCTTATCCATGTCGATAGCCATCAAGAATCTTGTCTATCTTCTCCACGTCTAGGTTCTCATGAAAATCGTAATTCACCTGCGCCGCCGGAGCCCAACTGCAAGCCCCAATGCATTCGACTTCTTCCAGGGTGAACATCCCGTCGGCTGTAGTTCCTTTGTGACCGATGCCCAGCTTCTTGGCGCAGTGACGAAGAATTTCTTCACCACCTCGAACCATGCAGCTAATGTTGGTGCAAACCTGCACGTTGAACTTCCCGCGCGGCTTCGTGGTCAACATCGAGTAGTAACTGATGACATTCCGCACTTCCAACTCGGTTAAATCAAGGCGTCCGGCGATTTCGGCGATGACCCCGTCGCTGAGGAATCCAACTTCATCTTGCGCATAGAGAAGCGTCGGCACCAGCGCAGAGCGCTTCGTCGGGTAATGCGGCACCATCTCGGCAAACCGCGTCTCGAATTCGTCAGAAAATTTCACCTATCGATCTCACCCAGCACGATATCAATGCTTCCAATGGCGGCCACCACATCCGCGATCAGACCGCCCTCGCACATCTTGGGCAAAGTTTGCAAATTCGCCAAACAGGCCGCTCGCATGTGTACGCGGTAGGGCTTTGCCGTGCCATCGCTGACGACGTAATAGCCCATCTCTCCGCGAGGCGACTCCACCGCCTGATAAACCTCGCCCGCAGGCACCGCGAATCCCTCGGTAATAATTTTGAAGTGATAGATGAGCGATTCCATCTGCGTCTTCATCTTCTCTCGGTCGGGCAGCACAATCCCTGGAGCGTCAGCCTTGATGCGTCCTTCCGGCATGCCCGCCAGAGCCTGCTTCACAATCTCGTTCGATTCCCGCAGCTCCCGCACCCGGCAGAGATAACGAGCGAAGACATCGCACTCCTGCGCCACCGGAACCTTGAACTTAAAGTTCTCATAACCGGAGTAGGGCATATCGCGCCGAAGATCTAGGTCGACACCACTTCCGCGCAAAGTTGGGCCGGAGGCGCCCAAAGCAATCGCATCTTCTTTCGTGAGCCGTGCGACTCCCTTGGTTCGCATCATGAAAATCGGATTTCCCGTAAGCAGGTTTTCGTACTCATCCACCTTCTCAGGAAATCTCTCCGCGAATTTAGTGACGCGCTCGAAGAATCCCAGCGGCGGCTCGAGAGCCAGGCCTCCTATCCGAAAATACGAGGTCATCATCCGCTGCCCGCTGATCATCTCAAACAACTTTAGGATCTCTTCACGCTCGCGGAAGCAATACAAAAACACCGACATCGCCCCAATATCCAGAGCGTGCGTCCCCAGCCACACCAGATGCGAGTTGATGCGCGTGAGCTCGTTCATCAGCACTCGCATCCATTGCGCTTTCGGTGGAATCTCCAGTCCCAGCAACTTTTCCACGGCCAGCACGTAGCAAAGATTGTTGGTCATGGGGCAGAGATAATCGATGCGGTCGGTGAGCGGAACCACCTGCTGGTAAAACTTTGCTTCGCAAGTCTTTTCGATACCGGTGTGCAGGAAGCCGATATCCGGCATGATCCGTACGATGGTCTCGCCATCAATCTCAAGCAGCACGCGCAGCACGCCATGGGTCGAGGGATGCTGCGGTCCCATATTCAGGATCATCGTTCGATCCTGTCCGGGCTCAAGCACTGGCGTGGGGGAAAGGTGCGCCATCGTTAGCCGTAACCCTCCACCGGATAATCTTTGCGCAGCGGGTGGCCTTCCCAGTCTTCAGGCATCAGAATGCGCACCATATAAGGATGGCCGCTGAAGCGGATTCCGAACAAATCGAAAACCTCGCGCTCAAAATAATTCGCGCCCGGCCACATGGGAGTCAAAGAATCGACTGTTGGATTGGCGCTGTCCAGCTTGACCTTCAACCGTACCCGCTCTTTTCTCGGAATCGAAAGCAAATGGTAGATCACTTCAAACCGGGGCTCCGCCGGATACCAATCGACGCAAGTTATGTCGGAAAGAAAGTTGAAATCGCACTCCGGACGGTCCCGCAGCAGGGTGCAGGCCTCGCGTATCTTTGCCCGGTCGATGATGATCGACATTTCTTCCCGGTCGAACTTGGCGCCCAGCACGGCGTCGCGATTCCACGCGAGCAAACGCGCCACTGCTGGATGAGTCTTCAGTTGTTCGAGATCGGTGATAGCGGGGGCTACGGGCATCAGCGTTCTCTCCGGCGAGGCGTCGGCCCCCACTCCAGCACGCCTTTTTTCCATACATAGAAGAAGCCCACCAGCACAATCCCGATGTAAACCAGCATCTCCCAAAGGCCGAAGTGCTTGAGATCGTGCAGAATAACCGCCCAGGGATAAAGAAAGATCGCCTCGACGTCGAACAAAATGAAGAGCATGGCGACCAGGTAAAACTGCACCGAGAAGCGCCCGCGCGTGTCGCCCACCGGAGCCATGCCGCATTCGTAGGCGGAAAGTTTGGCGCGCGTCGGTTTGCGCTGTCCGATAAGCCAGGAAAGGGAGACAATAGCGGTCGCGATTCCTCCTGCCAGCAAAATGTGGATCAGGAAGGGCAGGTAGCCAGCGAAATAATTGTCGGGCATAGGGCAGGCTATATATAATTCGCGCCAAGCGCTAATAAACATTCTAGATTAGGTGCTGGTGCGCGAGAGTGTCAAGGGAACGGCGCGTGATTTTGCCGATTTGGGAAAGGAAAATATTGAATCATTGTGCGATTGGGAGATTGTGCAAAGCTGGGGCTCCACTCGAACGCGATAAGATGAACTTGATCCGGTTTTCAATCGCCCGATGACCCAATCGCGCAATCGCTAAATTAAGATTCCCCTATGATCTTCGGCTTCAATACCGACGTCAAGCACGGCGACACCATCTACCACGTGCAAAGCGAAGCGCGCGAGAGCGAGAAATTGCTGCAGACTCAAGTTTTTGTGCGCGGACGATGCGTCGGCAAGCGAGCGGTTTCGTACGCGGGCACGGCCAACCAGGCGGGTTTCGGAGATCCCCAAAAAGAGCAGCAACTGCGCGATCAGCATCGCCAGGTTCTCGAAGCCATCCGCGAAGGCAAGTTGGACAGTATGTTGGATCACGCCGAACACGAAACCTTGGCCGCCATCAAACAACTGGACTTGGAATGGGTGAACGCCGAGTCCATCCACGCCAATCGGAATCTGACAATGGAATTGCGTGTCACAGAGGATGGAACGGCCGTAGCCAGCGCCCGTCTTACATTTCGCTTTGCCCGTCCCGACGCTGCGCCTTTTTACACTCAAGCTGTCACGGACGCGGCAGGCAACGCCTCCATCTCCGTCGAGGTTGAGGAATCTGTCCTTCCCGACTCCTCCGTCATCGTGCAAGCTAACCACGACGGCCGCACCGTAACCCGCAAATTCGCCTTGCGCAAATCGGAGTGATTCAGGCCGTTTCGTAAAATAATCGTGAGACAATCAGATTCCCCGGCGCCTAAGCGCTTATGGATCAAGAAATGATCCTCTACATCAACGGCGACGAACGCGCCTTCCCAGATTCCCCAACTCCCTTCACGCTGGCAGCGCTGATTGAATCCCTTGAGATGAAATCCGACCGAGTAGCCGTCGAACTCAACCGAGATATCGTTCCCCGCGATCGCTGGCCCGAGACCATGCTAAAAAATGGGGACCGTCTGGAGATCGTGCACTTTGTGGGCGGAGGTTCTTCAGCATGCTGAACCTAACATTTAGGATGCGTGCAAAATGGTGGAGCAGCCCCCGACGTGAGGTTTCCGAAATCTCTCGACAGCTAGGCAAAGCCCATTTTCCAATCAACCGTCACGGTACTACTTGAAAAGCCTGATTACTGTTCAATACGCCGCCTGGCGTCGTAACCGTAACCGTGCCGGAAGTCGCCCCGGTGGGAACGACGGCCGTCAGATACGTGTCCGACGCTACTGCGAAGGATGCGGCTGTGCCGTTGAAGGACACTGCGGTCGTCCCGGTGAACCCTTGGCCAAGAAACTCAATAATCTCGCCAGCCGTACCGAAGGCGGGCAGGAAGCGCACAAACGGCGGCAGCCCTAGGTCAATGCTGTATGCCACGCCCATATTGTTTGTGCCGCCGTACACCGTCAGGCCATAAATCTTGCCGTTAGTATGTTGGAATGGGGTAGAAGCCGGAGCGCTCCCTGTTGCGGCCTCGAAGTTGTAAAGGATCGAGTAGTCCCCAGCAGCCGTGATCTTGAAGAACACTCCGGGACCGAAAGTGCCGGTACCTCCCTCGGTTGTAACTCCGTAAAAGTTGCCATCGCTGGCTGGCACCAATCCTGCCTGTGGTTCAGCGCCATCTTGCGGATAATTAGGGTCAGGAAAGTTGTGCAACGTTGTGACCGCACCTTTCGGCGTTAGCTTAAACACGACGCCCTGCCTATAATTTCCACCTGTGTAAGTAGTCCCATAGAAGTTGCCGTCGCTGCCCTGAATCAGAGGAGCGTTGTATGCCGGGACGTGAGCGTCAAAGCTAAAGATGATTTCATACCCGCTATTAGTTAGTTTGTAAACCATGCCGTAGTTGAACGCGCCGCCTGTACCGGTCGTGCCCAGAATGGTCCCATCCGCCGCCTGCAACAAAGGGCTCACGGTCGGGCTTCCTCCAATTGAAGGCAGCGCCGTGAAGGTCCCCGAGCGAGAAATCTTGTAAGCAATTTGATCGGTAACGCCGTAGAAATCACCGTCGGCGACTTGGATCGGCGGGGCAAAGGGCTGCCCGTCTGACCCGCCCGAGAAGGTGTGTAGGGTGGTCACATTCCCGCTCGGCGTGATCTTGAAGACAGTCCCTCGATGCCTGCTGCCACCGTATGCCGTTGTGCCATAAAAACTCCCATCGGTCCCCAGGATCAATCCGCTGTACGAGCGGGATCCATCGAGGCCGTCGAAGTAGTGAATCACCTTGGATGTGCCTTCAGGCGTGATTCTAAACACGACGCCGAATTCTTCGTTGCCAACCTCGGTGGTCCCATACAGATTCCCGTCTCTGCCCTGCGCCAACAGTTGCGGAGTGTCCGGATTAGCGCCATGTTTGCCATCGAAGTTGAGTAAGTCCGTATAAGTCTGCGCTCGCGCCACCGGCACCGCTATACAAACCATCAGCCCGACCGCCAACGCACAAAACTCCGCAAAAGAACGATAGACTGAATTTCTTCCGAGTGACATTTCTCCCCCGCAGGCTGTGGGCGTCAATTATCTTCCGCAGCGACAGCACCATCAAGGAGACTATCTTCTCTAGCGCACGATTACACACGCGGAGAATACTCGTGATTTCTTGCACGTTTGTCATCCCGAGCGAAGCGAGGGACCTTGGTGTTTGTTTGCAGCGGCGATGACGTAGTATGCGCGAGAACCAAGGTCCCTCGCTACGCTCGGGATGGCAATCCCAAGGGAAATGCAGCGGGGAGCAGTCGCCATGCACTCTTCTAGTTAACCCTCCTCGTACGAATCGTTCTTGACTCCTACCAACTCCCGCCTAAAATGTTTGAAACATTTATCCCGTAAGTTGTTTCAAACAGAATAGGAAGCGAATGCACGAGAGTTTTCCATCACGAGAAGTGATCGCCCTGACTGGCATCAGCGCCCGCCAGCTGCAGTGGTGGGACGAGCGCGGAGTCGTCAAGCCGCAGCGTCAGGGACATCGCCGTCTCTATTCCATGCAGAACGTTAATGAAATTGCGGTGATCTGCGAACTCAAACGCAAAGGGTTCTCGCTGCAGGCCGTCCGCAAAGTGATGCGATTCCTGCAGCGTGAATTTAGCAAAGGCTTGGCCGAGATTGTCAGCCGCACTTCTGATGTTCACCTGCTCACCGACGGTAAGCATCTCTACCTGGAAACTTCGGCGTGGCAGATTGTGGACATCCTGAAGAATTCCAGCCAGCCCATTTTGGGAGTGTGCCTCAGCGACGCAGTCCGTCAGGTGCGTGCGGAGGTCGTAGCCAGAAAGCTGAACACTTCGGTAACAACTCCGTCCACAGGGCGGCGTGCTAGAAAGGTTTCGTAGGCAAGTTGACCCAGGTTTTGGTCTCAGGTTATGTGGCGCGTTTTGCATTCAGGTTTTTGCATCCAGGTTTTGCTTTCAAGGTTTAACCCAGGAGGAGTGCATGGTCGGTGAATTGGATCTTCTCAGCGAGTGGATTCCCGAACAGATGCAGCCCGGAACAATTTTTGTTCTGGAGAACGCCGGCGAAGTGGGCGAAAAGGAAGATCCCTACTGGGCCGTGCTGGCTTGTCCGTCCTGCGGCATGCTCGGCCTGATCACGCGCCGGCAGATTCACGGTCTTATGCCCGTCATTTGCGGCTCGGAGCAATGTTCCGCACAGTTTTTTATTCGCGATGCGGAAGTTATCGTGCGCAAACCGTTCTGACATGTGGCCGCGGGTGCCTTCGCCCGCGAACCCTAACCAGGAAGAAAAAACCCAAACTGTTCTCACTTTGTGCGCTGTACTCCGCCCATTTCCACCGGAACCTGATCGACAATTTCGATTCCAAAACCCTCAAGCGCCGCGACCTTCTTGGGCCGGTTGGTGAGTAGGCGGATTCGCCGCAGGTTCAAATCAGAAAGAATCTGCGCGCCGATTCCGATTTCGCGCTGTGTCTGCCTCTCATTGTCTAACAAGGATGGCAGCTTGAGGCCGCGGTGGAAACTCAAGGCGCCGCGCTCGCCGATTTTTTCCACGGAGAAACCTTGCGAAGTTTGATGCAGGTAGATCAAAGCGCCGAGCCCTTCCTGCGCGATGCGGCGAAGTGAGCCTTCGAGAGTGGCATGACATTCGCATCCAGTTGAACCGAACACGTCGCCCATCAGGCAGTGAGCGTGCATTCGAACCAGCACGGCCGGGTCGCTGCTCTCCGCGTCTCCGCGAGGCGTTTCTCCTTTAGGCATCTCTCCTTTTATGAGGGCTACATGCGATTCGCCGCCATCGACCTCGCTTTCGTAAGCGATGAGGCGAAATTCGCCGAAGCGGGTATCGATCATGGCTTCGCCCACGCGATGCACGTAGCGTTCATGCGCCATGCGGTAGCGGATCAGCTCGGCGACGGTGAGCATCTTGAGGCCATGCTCCTGGCAGAAGCCGACGAGGTCGGGAATGCGCGCCATGGTCCCGTCATCCTTCATGATTTCGCAGATGATGCCGGCAGGAATCATGCCTGCGAGGCGCGCGAGATCGACCGAGGCTTCGGTTTGTCCGGCGCGCACCAGGACTCCACCTTTGCGGGCGCGAAGAGGGAAGACGTGGCCCGGCCGCGCCAGGTCGGATGCGTTGGTCGCGGGATCGATTGCCACCTGGATGGTGCGCGCCCGGTCATACGCGGAGATGCCAGTGGTCACGCCCACGCGCGCGTCGATCGCTTCACAAAATGCCGTACCGTATTGCGAAGTGTTCTCGGCGCTCATCGGACCGAGGCGCAGGTGGTCGAGGCGCTCTTCGGTCATGGTGAGGCAAACCAGGCCGCGTCCATACTTGGCCATAAAGTTGATGGCTTCGGGCGTGACCTTTTCTGCGGCCAGCGTGAGGTCGCCTTCGTTCTCGCGGTCCTCATCGTCGACGACGACGATCATGCGGCCGGCGCGAAAATCCTCGATGGCGGTGGGAACGTCGGCGAAGGGTTGGGTGGCCATGGGGTTAATTGTAGCTTGCGCTCATTTAGGGCGGCCACTCCAATACTTAGGCCGCCTGCTACTGTGCGCGACCGCCCAAATGATGATCCCGCCATCTTGTTCAGAATAAATAATGGAAAAAGGAAATCGCCAAAGAAGGAACCGCCTAGTGTTGCCCTTTCCCATAGTCCAACGTTCCGGATCTTCACGGATTGTGTCGACAGCTCGATCCAGTTCTGCGATGAAGTCTGACGCCGCTTTGCGGCTGCGCTTGCTGTACCATCCAACTGCGCTCTTAACATCTTCGGTTGCGCCTTCGTGGTAGCGAACGCTTCTAGCGCTCATTCAGCATGGCCAGCAACTCTTGATGCAGTTCCTCCCAAGGGACAGTCACGGCTTTGCCCGCTTGCAGGTCTTGCATGCGACGCGCTACTTCTTCGTCCCAGGCGGCTTGAACGGATTCGCCCGTCTCTTCGAGACTGTCGAGCAGAGTGTTGGCCAATGCCGCGCGCTCGTCAACCGTAAGCGCGAGTGCCCGTTTCAGAAGATCAGAAACTTCTGGGCTCATGGCGTCATTTTACCTCAGGCGGTTTTCTCCTAGTGCGACATTTCTCGTTTAGTTCGAGGGGCATGGTCTGTTCGTGGCTGGCAAACAGCAGATTCCTCGTCGGGCTTTCGCCCGGCTCGGAATGACAAACGTTTTTCCTGCTGGTTTCCCGGCCTCCTGATCCAGATTAAAAAAAATTACAGATCAAGGCTGCTTAAATATCTGGAATCAATGACTTGCGGCGCTTTGACCTGAGCTGGGCTGGCTAAAATATTGAATCCACTTGAGTTGCACGCAAAATATAGATGTCAAAGAGCTTGGCTCTAGAAATTCGGAGAGTGATAAGAATCGCGGTCCGCTTTTCGGTCTTACTTCCCGAGTTCCAGTGCCGGATGGACGGCATTCCGGCTGAACGATTCTCGGACGAAACGGGAGTGAGGCGCAAGGTCAGATGTCACAGGAGGGCTGTGGAGTGCGTCGTCGCGAAGGACGTTGCGATTGTGGTCAGCTGTTTCGCCAGATGTCGAGTTGTTTTCTGACCCTCGCGGCGTTGGGGTCTTCGATTTGTTCGTATATGTGAAGCGCGGCCTTGGCGTGTTCGACGGCTTTCTTGCGGTCGCCGAGTCCGTCTAGCACAAAGGTCATGTTCCATAGGGCATTGCCTGTGCCTTGCTGGTCGCCTATCTCGCGGGTGATCGATAGCTGCTGCTGGTAGTATTCAATGGCGCGTCCAGGTTCCCCCAGCGAACCGTACGCGTTACCGAGGTTACCCAACGAGTTGGCCTCGCCCTGCCGTTCGCCAGTCAGGCGTTTGATTGTCAAGCTGTGCTCATGGTATTCGATGGCGCGGCGGTGTTCGCCCAGCGAGTGGTATGCGAGCCCGAGGTTGCCCAGCACCTGGCCCTCGCCGCGGCGGTTGCCGATTCCGCGTGCGGTCGTCAGATATTGCTCATGGTATTCGATGGCGCGACGGTACTCGCCCAGGACTTGATATGCGAGCCCAAGGTTGCCTAGGTGACGCCCCTCTGCTTCGCGATCCGCAAGCTGACTGGTAGCGGCTAACGCGGCTTCCCGCCAGCGGATGCTCTCACGGGGATGTTGCCGCAGATTGAGAATATAGGTGCCGCGGTCAGGATAGTCGCTGCACAAGATGGCGGCCTCGTGGCTAGACCCCGCGCGAGAGGCAGCCCATGACTGTCCCCCCTGAATATTGCCCCTCTCTAGGTCAAACAGGGCCAGCCCGCGCATAAGCGATTCCCCGCCTTGCCTATAAAGAACACCGGCGCGGCGAATTACCTCGAGATAGTGCCGTGCGTGGCGCAAGGCCGCAGCTTCGCGCTCCGCTTCATCCAGCTTTTCGCTGGCGAATGTGCGCATGAGATCGTGTAGGCGGTATCGATGATTGGTTTCGTTCCACTCCAGCTTTGAAAATTTGACGAAATAACTGAGGAAGTCTTGGGCTTGATCAGGTTCTAGCTCCCAGATTGCGGCGGCTGCGGAAGTGTCGAAGGTGTCTGGGAAAATTCCGAGGCTCCGCCACCGTAATTGCATGTCCGGATCGAGCAGGTTGTAGCTCAATGTGATGGAGGCTTCGATACTTTGGTCTTCGTCCCTCAATAGGTTCAGCTGTTGTTTCGTATCGCTAAGTCTTTCTCTATATCTTGCGGGGCTGAGGTCAATTCCTTCGGCTATTGCCTTTGCAGCTAAGCGCAGTGCTTGGGGAAGATATCCGCAAAGTCTGGCAATTGCGTCGGCTTCATCCCCCATGCGAGGGGCGATTTCGCAAAGCAATTGCGTTGCCTCGTTCGGCGAAAATGTTCCGAGGTTGACAGCTTTGATTCTTGGTAGATAGAAGTGGTTGCGCGAGGTGATCAGCATCACACATTCCCGAGTGGGGACTAGAGACTCGACTTGCGCAGCGCCCCTTGCGTTGTCCATTAGGAGCAGGACGCGCTTCTCGTGGAGGACGCTCAGGTACAGGGCGCGGAGGTCTTGCTCCTTCTCGGGGAGCTCTGTTTCGGGATGGAAGGTGCGGAGGACGTGGGACATGGCTTCGGCGGCGGTGAGGGGTTTTTCGCTGACGCCTTTGAGGTCGAGGTAGATTTGGGCGTCGGGGTATTTGGGGGCGAGCTCGGCGGCGAGTTTGAGGGCGAGGGCGGTTTTACCGACTCCGCCCTGGCCCTGGAGTCCGGAGATGTGGACGCCGCCTTTTTCGATGGCGGCACGGAGTTCGGCAAGTTCGGTGGTGCGTCCCGTAAAGTCGGCGGGCGGGGGTGGGAGCTGATGCAGGGGGTTCAGGGTCGGAGCGTGGGCCGTAGGGGCGGTTTGATAGATAACGGTCCCGATATTGTCCCGACCGATTGAATCTCGACCGACTACGTCGTGCTCTGCGTGCGTGCCCCCAGTTTGCACGTCGCGCCCTGCGGTATTGACATCGCGAGCGGCGTGAGAATTGGCGACGGTTGGTGCGGCTTGGGAAGGTACGATTGGGGGTTTACGTCGCCAAAGTTTGTACACGAAAACGACGATGGCCGCAGACCATGCGGCTATTTGCGAGATGAGTTCGGCGAGTTCCTGTAGAGACTCAACTTTCTCTTTGTTCCGGATGGCAAATTCTAAGAGCCAAGGAACCCAAATCCGCACAGTGAGTCCTAGAGCGGCTAGGGCCAGAACGACGATAATGGTCACGGTCCACTTCTTCACTTACGACCTCAGCGAACAACTTTGGGGCCCGAGAAGGATGAACTCGGCGAGTATAGCAGCGAAGGTTGGGATCGAGCAGGGTTTTAGGCTAGATTTGGCGGAGGGGTGACGGCGGTGATCGTGCGGGGCGATGTCCCTCAGCGGCTAGCGCAAAAACAAAAGCAAGATCAAAGGCAAAAGCAAGGTCAAAGGCAGCGGACAGGAGTGTCCGCTCCACACAAGCAATTCTCCACACGAATATTTTGTCCACACGAGAGCATCTATCCACGCGAGCTGCCACTTCTCGCGGCGTGGCGAGAAGTGGCAGACCGTGAAAGGTTAGGCGGTGTGCTGGAAGGAGATCTTTTCGCTGTAGCGTTTGATTACTGCCATTCCGATTATGGCGAACGCAGCCAGAACAAATGCCCATCCGGAGCCACCTTCAGGCACGTGTACTTGACAGGTGGGTTGATGAGGGCGCGGCTGCGGCTGGAGGATGTGAAAATTATCGTGCTGTCCGGTTACAACTTCGTTGTGTTCGGTGAATGCCAAGATACAACTCCTTTGAAACCCTGACGCGTCCGTAGAAGCGGCTTGCAGCGCTACGAAGGCAACCCGTTAGAAAATCTGCTTGGAAGCGACACATGCACGATCATGCATTCGGGCAACTCAATCGTAGCGAAGCGGCAATGTTGCGGGAATGGCTCGTTGGCGCATGTCGACTGGCACGGACGTAATAGTTACCGCGCGGCAGAGTAACTGGGTACCTAGGAACGAAAATCGGTGTACGGAAGCGATGCGAGTAAATCAGGTTGAACCGCTAGATTCCCTCTGGGTTGATTGTTTTGCGACTCTAGGTGTTGCCCTGTATGGATGGCTCTCGCAACCGGCTGATACGGTGGAGTTTAATCAAAGTCCACCTCGCTGTTTTCAGGCGGATAATCCCTGGCCGGATGGTAGGCCTGTGAGGGTCTTATGAAAAAGATAGCGATTTTGATGTTGGCAGGGTTGATATCGGCGGGAATCGTGGTCGCGCAGGATACTCCGAGCGCGCCGCTTTATCCCGATACCGCACACCCGGCGCAAACGCCGGCGACTGAGCAGGACGTTGCGCCGCAGCAGATGAACCAGAATACCGGGCAGAACGATATCCCGGTGTTTCGCGTGAACGTGTACGCGCGCACAACTAAGGCGGTGAATTACCGGCACCGCGGCGGGTCGACCGAAGTCGATTTTCGCGGAACGGAGTTGATGCCTGCGGTCGGCGGGCGTGCGAAGGTTGAAGGCAAAGGCGGACGGCTGGCGATTAATGCGGAGTTTACGCATCTCGGAGTCGCGAGCAGCTTTGGCGGGCAGTTCCTTACTTATGTGTTGTGGGCGATTACTCCGGAAGGCCGCGCGGTGAATCTGGGTGAAATTGTTCCCGGAGATAACGGGAAGGACAAGATTGACGTCACGACCGACCTGCAGGCTTTCGGCATGATCCTCACGGTCGAACCTTATTATTCGGTGACGCACCCCAGCAATAAAGTGGTGGCGGAAAACATCATCAGAGAGGGAACCAAGGGGTTTGAAGAGCCGATCGATACGAAGTTCGACACGCTGGAAGGTGCGCAGTACGTCATCGATATCCCGGCGGATCAGCTGCCTTCGAGCACGGCTGCGGGGAACGTTCCACTGGACTTGCTGGAGGCGCGCAACGCTGTCGTGATCGCGAAAGCGGCTGGGGCGCAGCAGTACGCTGCTGACAGTTTGACCAAAGCGGAAGACATGTTGCAGCGTGCGGAAGATTATTACCAGCGAAAACAGGGTCGCACGCCGATTGGTACTGCGGCGCGCGGAGCCACGCAGATGGCAGAAGATGCGCGCGTACTGACTTTACGCCGCAAGGAGCAGGCACGAATCGACGCCGATCGGCGTGCTCATGAGGAAGCGCAGGCAAAGGCGGAAGCCGACGCGGCAGCGGCACAACAACAAGCCGCGCAAGCGCAGGCTCAGTCGGACGAGGATGCTCGCCGGCGCGCGGAAGCCGAACAGGCGCAGGCTGCAGCTCAACAGCAGCAGGCTGCAGCTCTCGCCGCCCAGCAGCAGGCGCAGGCACAGACGGCAGCAGCGCAGCAGGCTGCGGCTCAGGCGGACCAGCAGCGGCAGGAAGCGATTCGCCAGAAAGAAGAAATGCGCGCGCGATTGCTGGCGCAACTGAACCAGGTGCTTCAGACCCGCGATACCGCGCGGGGGCTGATCGTAAGCATGCCCGACGTGCTGTTCGATTTCAACAAGTACACGTTGAAGCCGGAGGCTCGCGAGCGTCTGGCGAGGATTTCTGGCATCGTGCTGGCTTATCCCGATTTGAAGCTGGAAATTGACGGCTATACCGATGCGATTGGAAGCGATGAGTATAACCAGACTCTATCCGACAAGCGGGCCGAGGCGGTGCGCGATTACCTGGTGACGTCGGGAGTTTCCATGAACAACGTGGCAGCCCGAGGCTTGGGGAAAGCCGATCCGATCGCGGACAACACAACTGCTGCCGGCCGGAAGCTGAATCGACGGGTGGAGATGATCGTTTCGGGAGATGTGATCGGAAATCTCACGGGACCGGGATCTCCGGGCGAGCAGGCACAGGGATCGTCGCCGGCGAATCGATGAGGATCTAAACAGATAAAGACCTGGCAAAGGGCCCTCGGATTCGAATCACTTTGGGGTTCGAGGGCCGATTCGTTTTGGTGAAAACGAGCCTCTCGACCGATCTCGCCTAAGTTGCTTTTCCAGACAGTTCGATCTCAGCGCCGCGAAATAGCGCTCTCAGCGCTCGGACTACGAAGCGGGTCAACATCACGATAACGGCTACCAGGCAAAGCGCAATCGTGGCTGCGACATAAGGATGCCGTGTGGCCAGCCAGGTCAGGGCGACGGCAAGGGCGTCTTCCACCAAACTCAGAGTGATGTTCGAGAACGGTTCCGGAGAAGGAGTTACGGCAGCCCGGGCGGCGGTCTTGCCTCCATGAGCGGCGAGTGCGATGGCTGCTCCGAGCAGGGCTGCGAAGAACTGCTCGACAGGGGTCAGTTGCCGGGTCGCGCCGTAGGCCAGCAACGCGGCCGCAGGGACCCGCACAAAGGTGTGGAGGGCGCTCCAGATCAGATCGAACGCGGGGATTTTGTCGGCAAAGAACTCGACCACGAATAGAGTCCCGCTGGCGGCGATGATGGGCCAGGTTTCAAGGATTTGCAGCGCCGGAGGGAGAGGCACGTGTCCGAAACGGGCGAGCAGACCGAGTGCGGCTACGGTGGCATAGACATTCAGGCCGGCAGCAAAGGCGATGGCTGCCAACAACGCAAACAACTCAGGAAGAGGGATTTGCAGCCAGTTCAGCATTAGGCATAGGTCTCAGGTGCCGGTCTCCGGTACTTCACCTTCGACTGAGAAACCCACCAACATCGCGATTCAAACACATAGCCTTCAAAAGACAAAGGGCCGCTTTTCAGCGACCCTGAAAGTCCTTAACGCGTCTGCCTTTATAGAGTGGACTCGATTTCAAATCCCCACGCCTCCAAGAGAGGCTCCGGGATATATTTAGAGTTCTTGTTGCGGCGCGCCCACTCGCGCAGACGGGTTGAACGAAGATACTGGTCGGGGGAGAGCTTGTATTCGCGCACGACCTGTTCGAATTCCGTGATCGTAGGGACAATCGGACCGATCGGCTCCGGTTTGCCCCAGTTCGGATTGCCGCGTCGCTTCGCCATGAAAAATGCCCTTTCCTAACAAATGAGGGATGTACTTAATGCTCTACCGCCCTATCTATCTATATGATTCTCCGGGTGCTCTAAGGATGCATGGAAATGATAACTCCATCGAAATATCAATGGGCATCCTCAGGGACCAAAAGCTAATCGGAGACTCGATAGCTTAGGACGATTTTCCGCAAAAGTCAATCAAAAAATTCCTCGTTCACTTGAAGGGAAAACCATTAAGTCATTGGATTATAAGTTACTTATCGACGACGCCATCCTCGCAATCTTTAAGAGTCGTGATAGTCAATCCGCTCTCCTGTCTGGAATGAGGCTCATCGAAACATGATATTAAGGGATAGCCGCGTTACCAGCGTAATCCCATACTGCGCAGCTTTATTGATAAGACCTCTTTCCCCGGCTTAGAGTGGAGGTTGGACCTATGCTTTCCGGAAGAGACGATTCCTTGCGGAAGGCCATGAGTGCTTGCACGGCTATGCCAAAGCATTTGGAACCTTGCCATGAATCTGAAATCACTGCTGCTCTGTTCGGATGAAAAGATCGTACGGGTGCTGCGACGAACTCTAGGGGATCTTGACATCGGGATCGAACACTGTGCCACTGCGGAAATTGCCGTGCGCCAGCTGACGCGGGAGCGATTTGAGGCCATCATCGTAGATTGCGCCGGACCCGGAGCGGCGGATGTGCTGCGCAATGCGCGGTCGGCTCCGTGTAATAAACGGGCGGTTGCGGTGGCAATTCTAGACCCGGAGAAGGGGGTTCGATCGGCCTTTGAGCTTGGGGCACACTTCGTACTCTATAAGCCGGTATCGAGCGAGAAGGCTAAATCAAGCTTTCGCGTGGCGCGGGCTCTGATGAAGAAGGAGCGGCGGCACAATGCACGGATACCGGTGCAGTTTCCGGTGGAGATGTCGAGCCTCGAATCAGGCGCTCGATTTAAAGTGAATACCACAGACATTGGGGAAGGCGGCCTGGCACTGAGCCTGCCACGTCGTAGCAAACCTGCGGGCCGCTGGGAGTTGTCGTTCACGCTGCCAGGTTCTGCGGCCCCGCTGAAAGTTGTGGCGGAGTTTGCCTGGGAGGGTACGGGTACGCAGGTTGGTTTGCGCTTCCAGGATCCGACGCCGGAAGTTGCGCGGCAGCTGCGCGAGTGGCTGGGCCGGAATTCTCCCGACGCCGAGAAGGACGATCCGCCGGTAGCCTGTCGGCTCACAGATTTGAGCATGGGCGGTTGCTACCTCGAGATTGCTTCGCCATTTCCAGCGGCGACCAGGGTCACACTGTCCATGCGCGCCGCTGGTGTGGACCTTCGAGCGGAAGGCGTGGTCCGAGTGATGCATCCGGATAAAGGGATGGGTGTGCAGTTCACGCAAAGTACTCCAGAGCATCGAGCGGTGTTGGAAAAGTTCTTGGCAACACTGACGGAAAATCGCGAAGTGCTGCCCGAATTGCTGGTGGAACCGGAAGGATTGGAAACGGAGTCCCAGCAGCGGGATCTCGCCGTTGCCGCCGAAGCTGAGGCAGTGGAAGATCCATTGCTCACTTTGTTCCGCAATAAGGGAACGCTTCCGGCCGATACTTTTCTCGCGGAGTTACGCAAGCAACGTGGCGGCGCGGCCGCTGCGGTCTCCGCTTAGTTTTAGAGTGGCGTAGCAGACCTATTTCTCCTTCTCAATTCTTCTTTTATTTTTCAGCACTCACTTCCATTCAGCCAGTCTTTTCCTAGAGAGAGTCTTCCTGCTTTCCACTTAGCGGATTTTTCTGCACGCGCGGGTTAAGTAATTCATTGCCCGCGAGCCAAGCGAGAATTTGATTCGTTGCCAGCTTCAGAACCAATGGCACGGTGTGAGCTAGAATAATTCGCGGGCCGGGATGGCGAAATTGGCAGACGCAGCGGACTTAAAATCCGCAGGTCCGAAAGGACTGTGGGGGTTCGATTCCCCCTCCCGGCACCATCTAAATTTGACTCAATCGCTTCCGGGCGACACTAACGCTCTCCTAACTGAAGTAACGTAGTACTCGTCCACAAAAACCTGAAGAGCACGATGCGCTACTTGACTTGGCGAAGGCTCAGTTGCAGGTCCGCGCCAAGGTCAATGGCCGTGTACGCGGGCAAGTCATGACCTCGTGAACAACTCCGAAGTCAACTGCGAACGGCCCGGAACATTTCCCATGGTTGTGGGTTCTAATGCAGTAAGGGCTTTTGTATCTTCCCTGTGAGGAGGGACCTGAAGATGGCTAACGATTCGACTAACATCGGCAGAACAGCGGCCACTTCTCTAGGTGCTTCGGCTGGCGCGACAACAGCAGCTATAGTAGGGTGCACGGAATTTGTCGGAGTATGTGGAACTTGCACTCTGGCTGTATTTGCCGCTCCAGTGGTTGGAGCAGTGATCGCGGCGGCGGTCTTTTCTGCGCTCTTTGATGATTAAACTTGGCCCAAAGGCCATTGGGAGGCACCAAACCGGGTAGCTCACAGCTGCCAACGACTCCGAATGCTACGCCAATCTCAACATAGTTAGTCTTTACCTAGCCCGAGGGGCACTCGGTGGTATCAGTTCCGACATTAATAAACGTGTTGGGAGCGACGACATCTCCCGCTTGAATATTGGCAATGCCGATCGGGGTTCCGTCGATCTTGTTATATTGCGCGATGCTTGTGGACGAACAATTAAGGGTGATGGCCTGAACGCTGCTCTGCATGATGGTGTTCGAAGTTATGGTGTCGCCTCCACCCAGCCCGGAAATCGAGATGCCTGTCGCATTGTTGTAGAGCACGTTGTTCTCAATCACGTTGGCGGCAGCGGTCATGTCGGCTCCAGACTCGATTCCCACCGTAGCACCCGCAATGGAATTCCCCTCGGCCGTGATCGGGTCAAACAAATTATCGAGCAGCAGGCCGACGCCAGCATTCAGAATGATGGCAGTTTGCCGAATCGTCCCGTTCGTAATGTTGTAGCTAATGCCGTTTTGCACACTGGCGCTCGTGGATGCGACGAAACTACGGGTGATGTTCACAACGAACTCGACATCTAATCCATGAGCGGCTATGCCTTCGTCTGAAAAATTATGAACATAACTGTTAGAGATGTTTACCGTGGCAATCGGACCGTCGATCGCCCCTACGAGAAACATTCCAGTCGTTTGATTGCGTACTTCGAGATGGTTGATCTGACCCGACGCGGAGTTGTACGAGATCCCAGCGGTAGCAGAAGAGCCAAGTCCATCCACCACCAGGCTGCCAAGATTGACTACCAGCGGTGAAGAATCAAATTCACCGTTGACATTAATCTGCGCCCCGGTAAGGCCGCCGCTCGGCGGTCTGATGACCGGCGGCGAAGTCGCGAGTATGCCCCTAAGAGTCAGGGAGTTGGTGATTGTGACTTGCTCAGCGTAGGTTCCCGGGCACACGAGCACAGTGGCGCCGGAGGGTGCGGCTGCGACTGCGTCAGAGATCGTGGCGTAGCTGGTATGTTGCGGGTCACAGTTCCCGACGGCGATTGTGGAAGCTACGGAAGGGATCGGCAAGACACTGCAAATCATTGCAAGAAACGCAAGCAGGGGCGACTTCATTCTCATCCTCCGGTCAGGACTTGAGGCATCAATGGGGGAAGACTGGGAGCGGGGGAAACAATCATAGCACCAGTTTTATTTGGAAGTTCAAATTTTCTTTCGATAGCGATTTACTTTGCAAGAACCCTTCTCTTTTATGCTTATCCGGGGCTTTCGAACTTCCTAGTGTTCATTTTGGTACCCAATCTGGAAGAGCCGCGGACGGCGGCGAGAACATTCCGTTTTCAGTTACGCCTCAGCAAAATGAACGGCCGCTTCAAGGCTCCGTCCCTACAACCTGTTCGGGTCTCTGCGAAAACCTGACCTTCGTCCCCGGCGGTGTAAACTTGATGGCGATGAAGACTGCCAAACTGGCCAGCGCCTATCGCATCGATGACGGCAAGCATTTTCGCCTTAAGGACTTTGATCCAGCCGACACCGCGCATCTGCACTCCGAAAAAGAAGCGAACGAGCAGTTGATGAAAGATGTGGCGCGCCTGGAGGATTTGCAAGCCAAGCTGTACGCGCAGGACCGTTGGGCACTTCTGCTGATTTTTCAGGCGATGGATGCCGCGGGAAAAGACGGCACCATCAAGCACGTCATGTCGGGAGTGAATCCGGAAGGCTGCCAGGTGTATTCGTTCAAGACGCCGTCGGAAACGGAGCTTCAGCACGATTTCCTGTGGCGCACGACGCGAAATCTTCCTGAGCGCGGACATATTGGCATCTTTAACCGGTCTTATTATGAGGAAGTGCTGGTGGTACGAGTGCATCCGAAAGTGCTGGAAAATGAGAAGCTCCCTCCTTCATTAGTGAAGAAAGACATTTGGGAAGAGCGCTTCGAAGACATTCACTGTTTTGAACGGCACATGGCGCGCAGCGGGACGGTGATTCGTAAGTTCTTTCTGCATCTATCAAAGAAGGAGCAGAAACGACGCTTCATGGCGCGCCTGGATGAGCCGGAGAAAAACTGGAAATTCTCTGCGGCCGACATTCACGAACGCGATTATTGGGATGAATATCAGAAGGCTTATGAAGATGTGATCCGATTTACGGCGACGAAGCATGCGCCCTGGTACGTGGTTCCGGCGGACAATAAATGGTTTACCCATCTCGTGGTAGCGGCGGCAATTGTAGAAACACTGGAAGAACTTGGGATTGCGTATCCGAAAGTCGACGCCGCGAAGCGCAAAGAGCTGCAAGAGGCTCGCCGGGCGCTGGGGAAGAAATGAATTTGGCCGTGCCGGGCGTCGACGCTTTGCAAGCGTCTGCCGCAGCATTACCATAGCAGTGATTCACCTTATTGTTTTCCACTTCTCTAATTTTGGAGGTTCGAACATGTCTGGTCGAAATATGCTTGGCAGCGACGCAGCAAGAAGAACATTTGTGAGCGGGGGCGTGACGTTACTTCTTTGCTCGCTTGTAGCTTCAGTGCCGATCACGGTTTTCGGACAAACCAAGCCCGAGCGGCAATCGAAGGCGGTCAAGCCGACGCAGTCAGCGACCTCGGCGTCATCTAAATCGGCTGCTTCTGACCAGAACGCTCAGCCCGACAACGATTCCAACAAGCCCGAAGATAAACCTTTCAAGGGGATGAAGTACCGCTTGATTGGGCCGTTTCGCGGCGGACGATCACTGACCGCGGCGGGAATCCCCGGCGATCCCACGACCTATTATTTCGGCGCGACCGGCGGCGGTGTTTGGAAGTCAACCGACGGCGCCATGACCTGGTCTTCGGTTTTCGATAAAGAGGGAAGCGGAGATATTGGCAGTCTGGCGGTTGCGAACTCCGATCACAACACCATCTACGTTGGTACGGGCGAAGCCTGCATTCGGGGCAATATTTCTCATGGAGATGGAGTCTACAAATCTCTTGACGGCGGGAAGAGCTGGAAAAACGTTGGCCTGCACGACACTCGGGCGATCGGCAAGGTGATTATCAACCCGACAAATCCAGACATTGTTTTTGTGGCGGCTCTTGGACACCCTTATGGGCCGAACACCGAGCGAGGTATTTTCCGCACGACGGACGGCGGCAAGAATTGGGAAAAGGTTCTATATAAAGATGAGAACACGGGCGGCATCGATATCGCGTTCGATCCGCACAATCCAAACATTTTGTTTGCGGCATTGTGGCAGGCGCGGCGCTCGTCTTGGAACCTTTCGGATGGCGGGCCGGGAAGCGGACTCTACCGCTCGGGTGATGGCGGCACGACCTGGAAGCGGCTGGAAGAACATGGTCTGCCTAAGGGGCCTTATGGACGAATCGGCGTAGCGGTGGCCGCGAACTCCGACCGAGTTTACGCCCTGATCGAGGCGCGTAATCCCGACGGTGGTTTGTATCGCTCTGACGATGGGGGCGAAAACTGGGATTTCGTGAATCCCAGTCACAGCTTGTGGCAGCGGCCCTGGTATTACATGCACATCATCGCCGATCCGAGAGATGAAAATGTGGTCTACGTCATGGACGTGGAATCTTTCAAGTCCACGGATGGCGGTCACCTGTTCAATAAGGTCAAAGTTCCGCACGGCGACAACCACGGCCTGTGGATTGATCCGATGAATACAAAGCGCATGATCGCGTCAAACGACGGCGGCGTGACGGTGACTTTGGATGGCGGAAAGAATTGGACACGCCAGGATAATCAACCGACGGCCCAGTTCTACCACGTCATTACCGATAATGCGGTGCCTTACCGGGTTTATGGTGCGCAGCAGGACAACACCACGGTTGGCATAGCGAGCCGCAGCGACGAAGGGGCCATTGATCGCTCGGATTGGTATGACGTGGGCGGAGGCGAAGCGGGCTACATCGCGCCTTATCCTCCTGATCCGAACATTGTGTATGCCGCCGACTATCAGGGAAACATCACGCGCTTCGATAAGCACATCGGCCAAGTGAAAGCGATTACTGAGCAGCCGGAGCTTTCCGACGGAGGCGGCGCGGCAAAGCTCGAGCATCGCTTTCAGTGGACCGCGCCGGTGGTAATTTCTCCGCATGATCCCGACACGCTGTATCACGGTGGCGAACGGCTATTCAAAACTACCGATGGCGGTGTTCATTGGGTGACGATCAGCCCCGACCTTACGCGCAATGACAAAAGCAAACAGCAGCCTTCGGGTGGCGATATAACTCTGGACGACACTGGCACTGAGTACTACGACACGATTTTTGCGGTCGCCGAGTCGCCGATTGCAAAGGGCTTGATCTGGGTGGGCACGGATGACGGACTCGTCCAAATTACACGTGACGCAGGAAAAAGCTGGGCCAACGTCACGCCCAAGGACTTGCCGGAGTGGAGCCGCGTCAGCTTGATCGAAGCTTCGCCGCACGATGCGGGCATGGCGTACGTTGCGGTCGATCGACATCAGAACGACGACCTTCGCCCTTACATCTACAAAACGAGCGACTACGGCCAGACCTGGACGAAACTCACCAATGGAATTCCCGATGGTTCGTTCGTTCGTGCGGTTCGAGAAGATCCGAAGAAACGTGGCTTGCTTTATGCGGGAACCGAGAATGGCGTCTTCGTTTCCTTTAACGACGGAGCGGATTGGCGGTCCATAAAACTGAATCTGCCGACCACGCCGGTCCACGATCTGGCGGTTAAGGACAACGATCTCGTGGTCGCGACGCACGGCAGATCCTTCTGGATATTGGATGACATTAGCCCGCTGCGGCAGTTCAGCGAAGACATCACGAAGAAGGATGTCCATCTCTATGCACCCGCGCCCGGGTACCGCATTCAAGCTGGAGCGGCAGGAGAAATGCACGTTTCCAAGCGCACGGGGCAAAATCCGCCGGTTGGCGCGATCATTTATTACTACTTGAAAGATGTGCCGAAGGCAGGCACAGAAACGAAGTTGGAAATCCTCGACGCGTCAGGAAACGTGGTTCGCAGGTATTCGAGCGCAGCGATGGAATTGCCCGACGAACCGCTCGATCCCGACGACAAGAAACCGGAGAAAGAGATCAAGCCCGAGGCCGGTCTCAATCGATTCGTGTGGGACCTGCGTTACGAAGAAGCCCATCGTGTCCCCGGGTACTACTTGTGGGAGTACATCGGCGGGGCGAAGGGACCGGTGGCTGTGCCGGGCCAATACCAGGTGCGGCTGACGGTAGGCGATGAAAGCCAGGTGTCGCCCCTGGAAGTGAAGCTGGATCCGCGGGTGCATGTGAGCCGGGCGGATCTCGAGCAGCAATTCACTTTGCTGATGGGGCTTCATGAAGAGCTCAATGGTGTTTATGACGCAGTGAACCAAATTCAAGATGTCCGTTCGCAGATTGCGGGCCTGAAACGGCGATTGCCCGAGAACACCAGCACGAAGAGCATTGCTTCGTCGGCTGACGATCTTGAGAAGAAGCTGGTGGCGGTGCGGGATCGAATGGTGAATCTGACGATCAGCGCGAACGAAGACTCGCTCGCCTATCCTCCGCAGTTTGATACGAAGTTGGCATATCTTTCCATGGACGTCGGCAGCGCGGACTCCGCCCCCACCGAGGCGGAGCTACTTCAATTCGAGAAGCTGAAGCGGCAGGGCGGGGAACTGCTCAGCCTGTGGGATGACCTGCAAAAGCGTGATTTAGCGGCCTTTCAGAAGCTGACCGCGGAACGCAGTCTTTCCCCCGTTGGGGTTCCACCTGCGGGCAAAGCTGCCGAAGCCGAGAATACTGACGCTCGCTGAGCATAGGGAGGGGCGCTTCTGTGAGCGGACCCCATGCACGACTCTTCCTATTACTTCCGTGCCACTTCTGTGGCACGGATGTGCCTTGTACAGCCGACTTAGCACTGATATGTTGCCGATAGTGATGCTGATCCTCCCCCTGAGGTGATGGCGATTCAGATATTTTGGGGGTGACTATGAGGTTGATGCATCTGTGTTACGCGGCGCTAGGCTTTGCGGTGGCTCGCTGGGTATTCCGTCGGCAACCTGTAGTCGATCCGGTCACGAGGTTGCGAACTTCTGGCCTGTTGTAGCTTTAAGCTAAAGTTTAGGGCGCGCGTCCCGTTGCGCAACCATTTCGTCAGCGCGCGCCCTAGTCTTTATTGTTCGTCGATAGCGGTCTTCCAGTTCGGTGCAGGCTTCAATCGCTCGATTGCGCTAATTTCGTCCTCTGCGCGGAAGTACTAGCCCTAAGGTTTGCCTGCGTTATCTCTCCTTTATCGGTTGCTCTCACTACAATCGGAATAGTAACCACTGCGCGCACCGTAGTAATCCGTATTGGTGCCACAGTTGCGATTCCGGCTGCTGGGAACTTGTCTTGCCGCGGACTGGATCGCAAGTTTTGCAACTGTCCAGTGCGAACATACCTACAAATTCGCTTCCGTTTGGGCCTCGTGCTCTTAGGATTGCTTCTGTTCGGGCTGCCTCTGCAACTTTGCGCCCAGGACGATGAGACGCCGCTAGGCGACGTGGCGCGAAATCTTCGGAAGCCCCAGGCGTCCGAAGCTGTTATCGACAACGACAACATCTCCAAGGTGATGGACGACGCGGAAAGCCATCACAAGGCGGGTTCGTCGATGGTCTTTTCGTTCGATCCCGGCGGAAAGAATTTCAAAGTGTCGTCACCCGACGTCACGTGCAACCTATCGTTTAGTGCCAAGACGAGTTCGCTGCTGTCCGACTCGCTTCAGGTGGACGAGTTGCCGCGCAGCGAATTGGCCAAACTCGAAGGCCCGGCTACGATCGACGGAGATTTGCTGCAAGTAGCGATTCACAACGGAACCTTGTGGAACCTTCGAGAGGTGATGATCGGTCTGACGATCATTCGGCGTCCCGAGACGAGCGTGGGCTATTTTGATACGGCTCGAATTATTCCGGCGGTGGCGGGTGGTTCCGAGCGGCAGGTACAGGACTCGTCTCAGAAGCAGCCGGATGTAACACTTCTATTAAAAGTAAAAGGGTCCGCTGCACCAACCGCGACCGCGATCTTTCGCACTTCGCTGAACTTTGCGATGTTTCCTGACCAGGAATGGCATTGGGCAATTGTGAAAGCCAAAGGGATTCCGCCGGCAACGCCTGGACAAGGCGCCAACCCGCTCTCACCGGAACTGCCCGCAAACAGTTCGCAAGAGCCTGCTCCGAGTCTCCCGCCATCCGTAACGCCTTTCGTCAATCCATCTCCATCGAATCCCTCGTCGTCATTGCCCTTGCCGAATTCGGATGTTGTGGCTCACTAGAAATTAGCTAACCTGATCCCCGGTTGCGAGCTGGCCAAAACGCAACATGTTAAACTGACCTTAAATCCTACATTTCAAGGATAGGCGATGAAATTCGGAGTCATCATCTTTCCCGGTTCCAACTGCGATCACGATGCTTACTGGACCATCCAGCAGGTAGCGAAGCAACCGGTGACGTTTTTGTGGCACGAGTCGCACGATCTGCAGAATTGCGATGCCATCATTGTGCCGGGAGGATTTGCGTTTGGGGACTATCTGCGGACGGGCGCGATTGCGAAGTTTTCTCCGGTGATGGAGTCGGTGCGTCGTTTCGCCGAGGGCGGCGGGATGGTGCTGGGAATTTGCAATGGATTCCAAATCCTTTGTGAGTCTGGGCTATTGCCGGGAGCTCTCATGCGGAACACGGGATTGAAATATGTTTGCAAGCCGGTGCAGGTGCGGGTGGAGAATGGCGACACCCCTTTTACCAATGCTTGTGTGCACGGCGAAGTATTGACCATCCCGATCGGCCACATGGAGGGAAACTATTTCTGCGACGCGGCGACCTTGGATCAGCTGCATCGAGACAATCGCGTAGTACTGCGATATGTGACTCCTGAGGGGGAGGTTTCGCCGTCTGCCAATCCCAACGGCTCGTTGGATAATATTGCCGGCATTTGCAGCACAGGCGGCAACGTAGTCGGCATGATGCCTCATCCCGAGCGAGCATCCGAACCCGAACTGGGATGTACCGACGGAATGAAAATTTTCCATTCCATGATTGGCGCCATGGCCAGCAAGTAAGGTCTTCCGCGTAAGCCGATGTTTGCGATTCGGCGCCGATAGAATCCTGTGGATAACTTTCTGTTTGACAATTTGCCGGCTTGTGGTACTTTCTCGTCGAAAGTTGCTTCCCCTTTCGCCTAACTGGAACTAAAAACGTTCAAGCAAATAGCGGGAGGAGTGTGCCAATGACGGGGAAGCAAATTCTCAACAGTTTTTCCGAAACTTTGATGCAGGATGAGCGTATTTTGAGCTCCAGCGAAAAGGAGCTGCTGACGAACCTTCTGCAAAACGCCGGATCTGCATCCAGCGGCAACCCAGAAATCCAAAGCGCCGTCATAGCCGCCGTTCATCGCGCAGTCGGTGAAACCGTGGCGCAACGCGCGTTCACGCTGTTGGGGAGCAGCATCGTGGAGCAAATCCTGGCGACCACGTCGACGGCACGCACGGGAGAAACAAACACACGGGCAGCTCATCTCTCTGAATCTAAATCCGTAGGGCCGACACCGCCTAGTGCGAAGCGTCCGCATCCGGATCAGCCACCGGCGCCACCTAGTGTGAAGCGTCCGCCGTTGAAGGACCAGCCCGCGCCGCAGCCGCCTAGCCACGGGCTTCGACCTTTCACAGTAAACACTCAGGCTCAGGACCAAATCCGCCCGGACCACTCCAAGGGTGTCGAGGTGCTGGAGGCGCCGGAGAGCGTGCGCGCGCAATGTGTCGTGCTGGATGAGTTTCTGGCCCCCCAAGAGGTCGACGAGCTCATGGGTTACACATTGCAACATGAATCCAACTTTCAGGTCAGCGAGGTGGTTGCCCCTAGTGGCGACGGGGACGTGATTGACTATAACCATCGGCGCTCGCGCCTATTGATGGATGTGGGCAAGCAGGAAGACGTGATCGTGCAACGTATCCGCGGCGTGTTGCCCCAGGTGCTGCAACAACTGGGCATGGAAGAGTTTCCCGTCACTTGGGTAGAGACGCAGATCACGGCCAGCAATGACGGAGACTTTTTCCACGTACATAGCGATGATGCTCAAGGTCCGATCGCTTCACGCAAGCTGACGTTCGTCTACTTTTTCCATGGGGAGCCGTGTCGGTTCAAAGGCGGAGAGTTACGCCTTCACGACGCGAAACTCCAGGAAGAACGTTATGTGAGCGCGGGCAGCTACCAGACCATTGTGCCGCAGCAGAACCAGATTGTGTTCTTTCCCTGCTCGCTGCCGCACGAAATCACCCCGGTGGAGTGCCCGTCCAAGGCCTTCGCCGACAGCCGCTTCACGGTAAATGGATGGCTTCACAAGTAAGAGACACGGCATGGCTGAAGTGGATGGCCAGTCTGATGGGGATAGCGTCGCGCCAGACCTACACCGCGACGCTGCCCCCAGACCGGTTTCACTGCCTGTTGGATGAGATGCCGCTGCATCTTATTCCGCAGGGCTTTCTCCCCTCCCAACGCGCGCGCAAAATCCTCGAGCAACCTCTATTCCTCAATCCGCAGTGCTCGATCTATCCGGCCGGAAATTGGCCGGATGAACTGGCAGGCCGAGAAGAACTCGTGGCAGGTTTTGCCCCGCAGGGGTCGATTGCATGGGTGCGCGATCCTGCTACCCGTGCATTGCTTCCTTTTTGGCTGGGGCCCAAGCTGCAAGCGACAGTCCAGAGCCTGCGGCTGGACGAACCAGCTCCGCCTACGCTGGCGGAGGACGAACGTTTCCGTTTGGCCGTTGCCGGAATTCTGATGCCACGAGACCAAGCCGACCGGCCGCGACCGGAATGGGCCGCAGTTATAGCGCGGGGCGCCACCGCTTTTCGAGAGAATGGGTACTTGCCGCTTCGCAGCCTGATCCATCCCTTCCACGTGGCCGCCCTGCGCCGTTACTACCGGTATCAGGTGCGACAGGGAGCATTTCGCTTAGGCGACGACGGAAACCCGCTCCGTTATGTGGCGCACAACGAAACTGTCGCCCGTTTCTTCCACCACCAACTCACCAGCACGGTGAGCGTGATTGCAGGCCAACCGGTCAAACCTTCGTATGTTTACTTCGCCTCTTACTTGAGTGGCGCAGAACTGACCAAACATACCGACCGGCCGCAGTGTGAGTTCAGTGTCACGCTGTGTCTGGATTTTTCGCCAGAGCCTGCGTGTGAGACTTCCTGGCCCATCCGGCTCGACACTCCGCGGGGTACGGTTGCCGTGTACCAGGCGCTCGGTGACGGGCTGGTCTATCGCGGAGCGCGGGTGCCTCATTATCGCAGTCCCTTGCCTGCAGGCAGGACCTCAACTTCGATCTTCTTTCACTACGTGGCTGCAGATTTCGAAGGGCCGCTCGATTGAGGATTGCGCTGCGGCTGGGATTCTGTTTAGCGCAGGCCGGAGACTAGGTAGAGTTCTGACAGCACTTGATAGTAGCTGTACGCAAACCGCGAGCCATCGCGTGTGGCTACGACTGGCAATACTGCGACCACGCCTGCGGTCGGTTCCCGCAGCAGCTCCTAGGCCAAACTCTTGTTGCCGTTCGCTATGTTGACTTTATAAACCCTGGCCGGAACTTGGCCGGGATCGTCATAGATCGAGGCACTATCCTTGGACCATTGGAAAGCGACAAATCCCGCTTCGAGGCCCGGAGGGAGCTCTCATGCGGAACACCGGACTGAAATATGCAAGCCGGTGCAGGTGCGGGTGGAGAATGCCGCGACTCCTTTCACCAACGCTTGTTCGCAGGGCGAAGTATTGACGATTCCCATCGGACACATGGAAGGGAATTATTTCTGTGACCCTGAGTCACTACGCGAGCTGCAGCGTAATAGTCGAATCGTATTGCGTTACGTGACGCCGGTCGGCGAAGTTTCTGCTTCTGCAAATCCGAACGGATCGCTCGACAACATTGCGGGTATCTGCAGTGAGGGTGGAAACGTTGTAGGGATGATGCCTCATCCCGAACGGTCTGCCGAACCGGAGCTCGGGTGCACCGACGAGATGAAGATTTTCCACTCGATAGTGGGCGCGATGGCGAGCCAATAACGTCTTCCGGCTTGCAAGACCCCACCTTTACCGACTTATATTGAACCAAAAAATTCGTTTGAAAATCCTTCCGCTTGATGGTACTGTCTCGCGAAAGCTGCTTCCCGATTCGCCTAACCGGAACCCGAGAGGGTTTGAGTAGATAAGGGGGTAGGAGTGTGTCCCATGACGGCGAAGCAGATACTCGATTCATTTTCCCAAACACTAATCCAGGATGAACAAATCCTGAGCCCGCAGGAGCGGCAATTGTTGATTAGTCTCCTGCAAAATGCCAAAGAGCCCAGCAGCAATCCAGTAATTCAGTCGGCCGTCGCGGCAACCATAGCGCGTTCGGTGGGCGAAACGGTAGCTCAACGCGCCTTTACGTTGCTGGGTAGCAGCATTGTGGAGCAGCTACTGGCCGGTGCCACTAATGTGACCGCTGGTCAAGAAATTGAGCCTATTTCTGCGACACCCAAGACTCCGCGTCCACCAAGACAAACTCCTGAAAAGGACGTGCCAGCCACTCCCGTGCCCCCTCAGCCGCCGGGAGAACAACCTGGCGATGCACCTGTTCCGGGCCCTCCGGGCACCGGGTTACAACTGCCGGTTTGGCAGGAACGGAGCCATCTGAACAGGGGCATCGGTGTTCTGGACGCTCCCGCGATTGTCCGGGCACGAAGCGTCGTCTTGGATGAGTTTCTGGTTCCCCAGGAGCTCAACGAACTCATCTCCTATGCACTGCAGCATGAGACGGATTTTCAGAATAGCGAAGTGATTTCACCCAATGTAAACATGGGAGTCGTCGAGTATGACCATCGACGCTCGCGGGTGCTTATGGATTTGGGAAAGCATCAGGATGTCATCCTGCAACGAATCCGGGGCGTACTCCCAGGAGTATTGGAGCAGCTTGGAATGGACGAGTTTCCAGTGACACACGTCGAGGCTCAACTTACAGCCAGCAATGATGGGGGCTTTTTCTGCCCACACAGCGATAACTCACACGAAAAGGTCGTGTCCCGCACGCTCACGTTCGTTTATTTCTTCCATCGCGAGGCGCGCCCGTTTGAGGGTGGGGAGTTGCTCCTCCACGATTCGTATGGCGACTGTCAGACCGGCAATTATCAGACGATCGTGCCGCAGCAAAACCAAGTTGTGTTCTTCCCGTGCTCTGCGTTGCACGAGATAACTCCAGTGGTTTGCCCGTCGAAGGCTTTCGCTGACAGCCGCTTCACGCTAAACGGATGGCTTCACAAGTAAGAGACAGAATTTGGCTTGCATGGATAGCAAGCCTGACGGGGACAGGGCCGCGGGAAACGCAGACTGCGGCACTCCCCTCGAATCGGTTCCACTGTTTACTCGATGAATTGCCGCTGCACTTGATTCCTCGACACGCTCTGGAGTCCGAATCGTGGAAAACGAAGCATCAACCGCTATTCTTAAATCCGAATTGCGTGCTGACGTCGCCTGGGCAGGTTCCAACGGAGTTGGAATCACAACGTTATCTGCTTGAAGGTTTCGACCTGCAACATACGATTGCGTGGGTGCGTGATCCAGCTACAGCGTCGCTGCATCCGTTTTGGCTGGGGCCTCGGCTGGAGGCAATGGTACTGAGCCTGCGCGCGGAAGAACCAGCAACGGCCTCACTTTCGGCAGATGGGCGTTCGTTGTTGTCAAAGGCCCGTATTCTCATTCCAGCGCACTATTCCGAACAGCGGTGCTCGCAATGGGCTGAAATAGTGAGGAAATGGGCGCCAGTCTTTCGAGACACTGGTTACGCGCCACTTCGCGGATTAATTCATCCCTTCAGCGTTGCCGCCTTGCGGCGGTATTATCGGCACGCGATTCGGCGGGGCGCAATTCGGCTCGGCGACGAACAATGTTCGCGGAGATATGCGGTTCACAATGAGTGCGTGGCGCGGTTTTTTCATCACCAGCTTGCGAACACAATCAGCGCCATTGCACGGGAAGCGATCAAGCCTTCGTATGTCTATCTGGCATCTTACTTGAGCGGGGCTGAGCTGAAAAAGCATACCGACCGTGAGCAGTGCGAGTTCAGCATCAGCTTGTGTTTGGATTTTTCTCCAGAACCGCAGTTAGCCACCTCATGGCCAATTCGCCTCGATACACCTCAGGGCACGGTCACGGTCTACCAGGCGTTGGGCGACGGCTTAGTGTATCGGGGAGTGAAAGTACCCCATTATCGCAATATTCTGGCCGACGAGCACACCTCGACGTCCATCTTTTTCCATTACGTGGCGGAGGATTTCGCGGGGCGACTGGATTAAGGCCCGTGTTCCGGCAAGCCAATTAAGCGCTACCGCAGGCCTGAAATCAAATAGAGAACGGAAAAGACCTGATAATAGCTATAGGCGAAGCGTGAACCATCGCGAGCTACAACTACGGGAGCTATGTCAACTACGCCTGCGGTTGTCTCAGGCTGTAATTCCTGCAGAAGGGTCGCCTTGCCGGAAACTGGGTTTACCCTGAATACCTTCGTGGGAATCTGGTCCGGAAGGTACGCGAAAAATGAAGCGTTGTCCTCCGACCACTGGATAGGAATAAGATCTGGCATGAGATTTGGGATGGGCCGGGGCGCGCCTCCACCCACGGTAGGATAAGCTGCGAGTACTCCGGCATCGTCTGCTCGAAGAATGTATTCGCCTTCAGGTGAGACTAAGCCCCCGATAATTCCTTCCGGTGTGATTGGTGCCGGCTTTCCGCCTTCTACGTTCACCAGATAGGTGCGAACGCCGTGGCCTGGTTCGATGGCGTCGAGAGTGATACGTTTCCCATCCGCTAGAAAACGGGAGGAGCCATTATGAATATCCAGACCGGGCGTGCTGATCTGACGAGGCTGACCGGGGCCAATAGGAAGAAGTTTAACTTCTCCTTTATTTGGGAGAATGGAAACGGCCCATTTGCCGTCCGGGGAAAGCCGACCCGCACTTCCTTCGCCGAGGTGCACGGGCGGAGTACCATCGATTTTGCGAATCGCAACGGCATATTGAGAGCCGGCAGCTTCACTGGAATCTTCAAATAAAACCGACTGCCCATCGCGAGAAATATCTTTGGCAATATTCCAATCATGCCACGAAATATCCATACTTTTGCCGTCTCGACCGGTGGTAGCCATCGCCATCCGCTCATTATCCAAACTCACCAGAGTTCGACCATCGGGCGCCACATCCTGCAGCGTCATTGCCGCAGGGAGTTCCAGGATTGTCCGAACCCGACCAGACATAGTCGTGCCCAGTAACTCTCGATCAGTGCCCTTTCTGGACGCGGTGAACCAAACTTCTTTTCCGTCGGGACTCCATGCCAGACCTTCTTCCGATGTCCACTCAGGCGAAATCACGGTCAGATGGCCACTCAGATCAACGACACGAACAGACCCGCGATCATCCCAACGAGCGGGATGATCCATGAACGCGATTTTGTTGGACTGAGGAGAAAACCGAAGATGGCTGATCCAGCCGTCGCTCTGGTACAAAACATGACCGATCGGATATTCAATTCGATCGTGACCTTGGGCGCGGTGAACCATGGCCAGTCCGCCGTTTGCGTCCCAGTCTGCCGAGAAAACGGAATCGAGAACTTCTCGCGGTGATCCTCCCGCTAGAGGAGTTCTGGCGAGCGTGCCCTTTTCAGTCTCGAAGTGAGTCCTGTAGGCACCGTGAAGTTGGACCGCCAACTCACCATCGCGTGAAATCGCTAGGAGATCGGCATCGGTAAGAGTGAGTGGTTGGGCCAGGAGGGAATTACCGACGGTCGAGTAGAGTTGAAGCCGCTTCCCATTCCAGGCGGCGCCGTACACAATCGAGCGAAAATCGGGCGCAAAGCGGGCTGAGTAGACCGTCCCTGGCTCAAAGGTCAGGCGCTGATAAGTTGGAGACGGCCTAAACAGCAGCAATGACGTGGCAACCAGAAGTCCTCCTGCGACCGCCCAAGGGAGAACTTTCACAAGAATCGTCACTTGCCACCCTCGACCCCTGAGATGCTTTGGCCGTCCGCCCGAAGCATCTGACAGAGTGTCTAGCGCAAACCCCAGATCGCGCGCCGATTGAAAGCGATTTTGCGGATCCTTCTCCAGGCAGTGTCGGACGATTTGCTGGAATGATGCGGGGATGTTGGCCTGTTCAAGGTCAATTTCAGGCGGCTCCTCTAGTAGCACCGCGGTCATTGTGTCGACTTCGGTCTCGCCTTGAAAAGCTCGGTGGCCAGCCAACATTTCATAAAGAATCGCACCCATGCTGAAGATGTCGCTGCGGGGATCGACAGTCTTGGCGCGCAATTGCTCGGGCGACATGTAGGCGACAGTACCGATCACGGAGCCGTTCCTGGTTATGGTGGTCAACTCCTCGACGGAGCGTTCCGAATCTGCCTGGAGCTTGGCGACGCCGAAGTCGAGAATTTTCACCCGGCCGTCGATGGTGACAAACAGGTTCTCCGGCTTAAGATCGCGGTGAACGATGCGCCGATCGTGCGCCGCGATAAGTCCTTGTAGGATTTGCGAGGAGTAGTCGAGGGCGAGACGAACCGGCAACGCGCCTTCTGCGAGCCGCTTTCGCAGCGTCTGCCCTTCCAGCAATTCGCAAACAATGTAAGGCGAGCCTTCGTGGAACCCAACGTCATAAACTGCGACGATATTGGGATGATTCAGGGAGGCTGCGGCGCGGGCTTCCAGTTCAAAGCGGCGAAGGTGATCGGGGTTTTCGTTCGAGGAGGGCCGGATCAGCTTCAGGGCTACATCGCGTCCCAGTCGTTCGTCACGCGCCCGGAAAACCTCCCCCATGGCTCCGGAGCCGATTTTCTCGATGACCCGGTAGTGACCTATAACCTGGTCAGACATAATGCAGCAACGCCCCGTTGGAATGTTAGGGCGGCTGTGCCTTGGCGTCAATACCGAAAGTAACAGATTAGAGAGCTAGATTTGAGGCGAAGAGCTTGCCCGGGCGGTTTCGGCTGTTTATCATCTGGAGAGACGCGACCTGCGGGATGGTGTCGTGCTATAATCTGTGTTCGCCTGCATAACCGTCGAGGTAATCTGTGATTTCTTCGGGCGAATTCCGCTTCAATCAAGATTCTTAGATACGAGGTCTAGTCATGTCTGGCCATTCAAAATGGGCCACAATCAAGCATAAGAAGGGCGCGCTCGACGCCAAGCGCGGCAAGATATTTACCCGGCTTATTAAGGAAATCAGCATTGCCGCGAAGAATGGCGGCGGCGATCCTGATTCGAACCCTCGACTGCGTGGCGCTATCGTTGCCGCCAAAGCTGAAAATATGCCGGCTGATAACATCAAGCGGGCAATTCAGCGCGGTACTGGAGAACTGCCCGGGGCCACTTACGAAGAGTTCTCGCTCGAGGGTTACGGTCCTGGTGGAGTCGCGATTTTGCTCGACATCAACACCGACAACCGCAATCGTACAGTGAGCGAAATTCGCCACTGCTTCGGCAAGAACGGCGGCAACATGGCCGAAGCGGGCGCGGTCTCCTGGATGTTCCACAAGAAGGGCGACATTGTTATTCCGAAAAGCTCTGCGAAAGAGGACGACCTGATGAACATCGTTCTTGAAGCCGGTGGGGAAGATTTGAATGACGATGGCGAGAATTGGGAGATCCTAACCGAGCCCTCCGCTTATGAGGCTGTGCTCGAAGCCGTGAAGAAAGCTGGAATCGAGCCTGCGTCGTCCAGCGTAGCCATGATTCCTCAAAACTACATCAAGCTGGAGGGGCAGGCTGCGAACACCATGATCCGGTTGATGGAAGCGCTCGAAGATCAGGACGATGTGCAGAACGTGCACTCGAATTTCGATATCGACCAGAAACTTTTGGAAGAAGTTGCCGGATAGGTTGCGCTCTGGAAATTCGGTGCCGCCCTTCGCGGGCGGCTTTTCTTTTTCTGTGCTTATGCTCCCTCGAAGCATCGCGCCAAAAGTTTTCAACACTAGAGTGGAAAATTCTGTGGAAAAGCACGACAGTATCTTTGTAAGTGATTCAGCACGAGATGGTTCAGCATTTTGCACCGCATCGGGTGCTGGCACTTTCGTGGCGCGAACGCAGACTCGCAGCTTGTCGTTACGAGATTTAATTCCAGGCTAAACTTGAAGCTGAGACTCGATAAACTTCTGGTCGATCGTGGGCTCGTGGCTTCACGCGAGCGCGCACAAGGTCTGATTCTCGCGGGGAAAGTTCTGGTCAACGACCAGAAACTCGATAAAGCCGGCGCACAGGTTGTCGCGGAAGCAGAGATCCGTCTGCTCGGCGAAGATCTGAAGTACGTCAGCCGCGGCGGTCTCAAGCTCGAACGCGCTCTCGAACACTGGTCGATCGATGTCGGGCACAAAACCTGTCTCGATGTCGGCGCTTCCACCGGCGGATTTACCGATTGCCTGCTGCAACGCGGTGCTGGCCGGGTCATTGCGATCGACACCGGATACGGGCAGTTGGATTTCAAATTGCGTCAGGATTCCCGCGTGTGCTTGCTGGAAAAAACGAATGCCCGGTATGTGACGAGAGAGATGATCGGTGCGACCGTTGACCTCGTCGTCATGGATGTTGCGTTTATCTCCGCTACACTCGTTCTTCCGCCGGTTGTGAACGCCGCATTCCCTCAAGCTCCTGGCGAACGCCGAGGTAGGCAGATAGTGGTCCTGGTGAAACCGCAGTTTGAGGCGGGGAGGGAATTCGTCGGCAAAGGCGGCATTGTGCGGGATGAAGCGGCGCAACTCGCCGCAGTCCGGAAAGTGAAGACCTCGCTACTCGACCTCGGTTGTGCCTACACCGATGTCATAGAGTCTCCGATTCTAGGCACGGAAGGGAACCGCGAATTCCTTCTTCTGGGGAGCTTTTGATGCTTCTGTGCTCCCGTTCTTCGCAATTGAGTGTTTCTTTCCGTGGATTCTGTACAATCTCCCTTTGTCTATGACAAGCTCTCAAACTTCTTCCCGACCAAAGACTGCAGCCGTCATCTCGCGTTCGGCGCGGCCGGCGCTTGAGCGTGTTATCCCCGAGCTTTTGGCATGGCTTGACGCTCACGCGTACCGTGTCATCGTGGATCCTGAGACGGCGAAGTATTGTGACCGACGACAAGAAGAAGTGACCCGCGCACAGATGTCCTCGCAATCGTTGGATCTGGTCGTGGTTTTCGGCGGCGACGGTACTTTGCTTTCTGCGGTTCGAGCGACAGCTACCATGGACGCGCCTTTGCTCGGCGTGAATCTTGGTTCGCTGGGTTTTCTCACGGATGTTCCACTTTCCTCGCTGTTCTCGATGCTCGACACCATCTCGCAGGGGAAGGCTCCTGTGGAGCAGCGTACTCTAATGCGCTGCGAGTTGTTGCGTGGCGACGCGACGCCAGGAAGCTATTTGGCTTTTAACGACGTCGTCGTGAACAAAACAGCGCTGGCTCGGCTTAATACTTACGAACTGTTTGTCGATGGCGCGTTTGTCACAAATTATCGCGCTGACGGAATGATCATTGCGACCCCGACGGGTTCGACCGCTTATTCGCTTTCGGCGGGCGGTCCGGTACTCATGCCGACGGTGAATGCGTTTGTGATCACACCGGTGGCTCCGCATTCTCTTACGCATCGTCCGCTGGTCGTGCCGGATACAGCCGTCGTGGAAATTTTGCTGCGCAGTGATGAGGAAGTTGCTTATCTAAGCATGGATGGCCAGCCGGGCCTCGATCTGAGGGATGGAGATAGGGTTCGGTGCCGCCGGTCTGAGCACAAGGTCAGCTTGTTTCGAACCAGCACGGATTTCTTCCACGTGCTCCGCACTAAGCTGAAATGGGGAGAGAGATAGAAGATGGTTGGTTGGTAAAGCCCCTTAGTCAGCGCACTACTTGGACGACGCGTCGTTCGATCGGGAACTCGTGCCGAAATAGAATCCGATCACCGAACCAATCAACCCAATTAACGCGGGCAAAACGATTTGGAGCATTTCTTTGGTCTGGTTCCAGTGATCGGGCCAGGACGATGTTTCAAAGCATGCCCAGATGACGACAAATGCGAGGATCGCAAGCAGTCCGACCGTTACTATCAACCGGACCCAGTCTCTGCGCTTCTCTAGTTCGGCAGTCCCAAGTTGGGGATCCTTCTCCCCTCCAGCCCGCAGATCCAAGGTTTCAGATGCCACATTGCTCATGCTAGCCTGTGGCGTTGATGGCACGAGCTTTGGATCTGGCGGCCCGGCAGGGCGCAGATCTAGGATTTCGGGAGCGGGATTGGGCTGAGTGTTCAATTCTTAACGCCAGCGACCGAGACGGACGGATCGAGTCCGCCCATCGCATCGGTTCACGACAATCCTAGCCCACCAGTTTCAACTCCTGAGTCTGGCCGTTTTTTTCGATCAATACTCGAGAAGTTGGATCCTTATCGGCAGTCACGATCAAGTCACTGATGTTGATGGCTTGCCGCAATGCTTGAGAGATAGTTATATTTTGAGCGCTGGCAATTTTTTCGAGCATCGCATATTGCTGCGGCGAAAAAATCACGTTTACTCGTTTACCTTCATCTTCTTGTTCTGGCATCGTAGTCCCCCTTTCGACTAGAAGTATACATCAATAACACGCGTAAAATACATATATTTTACGTATAAATGTCCTAAAAATTAGACGGCTTCAAACGTCGTTAAAGCCTTTAGAGACCTAATGATAAGGCCAGGCCATTCAAACGTCCAATTCCAAGTGCAACAGATCGCGAACCTTCTCTCGACGCCGGACGATCTTCGCCGATTTTCCGCGGACTAGAATTTCCGCAGGCCGCGGACGCGTGTTGTAGTTCGACGCCAGCCCCATTCCATACGCTCCGGCATCCAGGATTGCAAGTAAGTCCCCCTCTTCGACTCGCGGTAACTTACGATCACGAGCAAAGAAGTCTCCCGATTCGCACACGGGACCTACGACATCGACGGTCTCTGGTTTATCTGAAGACTCCCCGATGGCTGATTGTGGATTTCTAATTACAGGAACGATTTCATGGTACGCGCTGTAGAGCGCCGGCCGGATCAGGTCGTTCATCGCCGCGTCGACAACCAGGAATCGCTTGCCGTCGTTTTCTTTTTTGTAGATCACCGAGCTGAGCAGAACTCCTGCAGGGCCTACAATCGATCGTCCCGGCTCGAGCAACAGGTGCACTTTCAAACCGCGCAAGGGATCCGTCACAGCTTGCGCATAGCCTGCAACGTATTCAGCGAAGTCTGCCGCGGGATCGTGGTAAGCAATACCAAGACCTCCGCCAACGTCGAGGTAATCGATCTTATGCCCGTCGGCGCGCAGGTCGCGAACAAAATCGGCAAGGCGCACGACCGTCTCGGCGAAAGGCGCTACTTCGGTAATCTGAGATCCGATGTGTACGCTCACTCCCGCCACTTTCAGATATTCAGATTGGCTAGCTTCGGCGTACAGAGAGCGCGACTCGCCGATGGGTACTCCGAATTTGTGTTTATGTAGACCAGTAGAAATGTAAGGGTGCGTTTCTGCGGCAACATCCGGATTGACTCTGAGGGCGACCCGCGCCATTTTGCGCAGTTTCGATGCGCACTCGCCTAAGGCTGTGAGTTCCGAGGCGCTTTCAACGTTAAACAAAAGAATGCCGGCCTTCACCGCGGCGGTCATCTCCTCGCGGGATTTGCCGACGCCGGAGAAAACGACTTTCTTTGCCGCGCGGCGGTCAGCAACCAGCACGCGCTCCAGTTCACCGCCTGAGACAACGTCAAAGCCGCATCCCTGCCGCGCTAGCAGGCGCAGGATATTCACGTTCGAGTTCGCTTTTACGGAGTAGCAGATGGTGTGTGGGACACTCCGGAAAGCTTTCTCAAACGTTGCCAGGCGCTCCCGAATTACAGTCTCTGAGTAAACGTAGAGAGGAGTTCCGTAACGTTCGGCAAGCGCCGCCAACGGCACATTGTCACAGTGCAGCTCGTCGCGATCCCCAGCAGGCGTCGCCCGTTTTTTTTTCCGCTGACGAAAGACAAATCCTGGGGGCCGTTCGGAATAAAGGTTCGGCGCTCGCGTAATTCGGGTGGACCGTGTCATTTTCGCTTGGCCGACCCAGAGACAGGAGGACCATCTTTCACCTTAATCGCAACCACCGTTTGATCGTCGAAAGTCTCAACACCGGCAGAATGCTCGGTCGCCGCTTTGAAAAGCGAGTCCACGACGCAGTCCGCGGATTTTTCGGCGCAGTCCGCAATAATTTTCTCCACCCGGCCCCGGCCAAAGAGTTCTCCTTTGCGGTTGCGCGCGTCGAGGATGCCGTCGCTGAAGAATACGAACATGTCTCCGGGCTTCATTCGAAAGGTAAACTCGTCGTAGTCCGCGTCATCGAAAAGGCCAAGCGGCAGGCCCGTTGCCTCAATCACCTGATTCTTACCGTCGTGAACGTAGACTGGGCGCGGCAGGCCAGAGTTCGACACCAAGAGGGTGCGCTGCTCGTCCTCCCAAACCGCGTAGATGAGCGAGACGAATTGCGCTTCAATCCGCCGCTCGGCCAGCGACATGTTCACCGCCTTGAGCATTTCGGCGGGACCCGGCTCGATGGGTGCGTGGGAGCGCAGAATGCCGCTGACCAGCGCCGCATAAATGGCAGCCGGCGCACCCTTGCCGCTAACGTCGCCAATGACAATTCCCAGCCGAGAGAGAGAGTAAGGAATGAAGTCGTACAAGTCCCCACCGATGGCGCGGGCTGGAATAAATTTCGCGGCAACATCCAAATGCGCGAGCTTGGGGCGCGCCTGTGGGAGCAGACGCATTTGCAATTCGCGAGCCAGCGCCAAGTCCCGCTCCAGGCGGCGTTCCTGACGCGCAATTTCCTCGTACAGGCGCGCGTTTTCGATCGCAATCGCGACTTGCGCGGCCAGCGTCATCATGGTGCGCCGATGGTCGTCGGTAAAAAAACCACGCCGCGTGTGCTCCAGGTCGAGCACTCCGATCACTTTATCTTTGTAAATCAGAGGCACAGCCAACTCCGAGCGCGTTTCAGGATTACCTTCAACGTAGCGAGGATCCTTGGTCACATCGGGCACCAGTACTGCCTGTCCGCTTTGCGCGGCGTGGCCGACCAGTCCGCGTCCTAAGGGAACCTCATGCTTGAGATGGATATTTTCGTGAAAGCGCAGCGAGAAACGATGTTGCAGCTTTTCGCCGGAAGAATCCAGCAAGAGAATGCTGAACATCTGGTAGTCGATCAGCTTGCGCAAAAGTTCGGCGACCCTGCTGAGCAGTTCGTCGAGATTCAAGATAGAAGATAACTCGCGGGCGATGTCGTTCAGCAGTCCGAGGATGCGCGCTTGCCGCGTGGTACGAGTGTAGAGCTGCGCATTTTCAATTCCGCTGGCGATTCTTGAAGCCAGCAGCGTCAGCAGCCGGCTGTGCTCTTCGGTGAAATAGCCCGGCGTGCGGGCCTCCAGATCGATGACACCGATGACGCGATTCTTGGCGATCAGCGGCACCGCCAATTCCGAGCACACGTTGGGAAGGGCTGCGATGTACCGCGGATCCTTAGTGACATCATCGACAAAAATCGTTTGCCGCAATTGGGCAGATTGTCCGGTTACTCCTTCGCCGACTTTGACGCGGGCACGCTCGGCAAACTCCGGTGGATATCCCACTTGAAAGCGAAAGCGTAATTCCTGAGTCTTTTCATTGAGCAGGAGTATGGCGAAAATCTCGTAGTCGATGACCTTTTGCACGATCTCCGCAACTCGGCGGAGGGTCATATCCAGGTCGAGCGACGTCGACATTACATCGGCAACCTCGAGCAAAAATGGCTCGATGTGCAGATGATTTTTCTGCTTATTCAGAGTGGCTCCCATGTTTTTCAATGATAACAGGCGTTGATTTGGCTACTCGCGGGGCACGATACAGACGTCGGCCAGATTGCGATAGCGTTCGGCGTAATCGAGACCATAACCAACAACAAATTCGTCCGGGATCGTGAATCCGACGTAGTCGCCCTTGAGAGGCAGTTTGCGGCGCGAGGGTTTATCGAGTAGAGCAGCGATCTTCAACGACCTGGGCTGATGGGCTAACAATAATTTTTTTAGAACGGTGAGCGTCAATCCTGTGTCCAGAATATCTTCGACCACGATTACGTTCTTGTCTTTCAAAGATTGGTCGACGTCCTTCGTCAGCTTCACCTCGCCCGTTGAGTCCCATCCGCTCTTAAGCTCTTGGGAGGGGCTGGGGCGATTTCCGTAGCTGGAGACGCCGATGAAATCAAAGGTCGCGTCGAGCTTCACCTGCCGTGCCAGGTCGGCGAGAAAAATTGCCGAGCCCTTCAACACGCCGACAAACAACACGGGTTGGCCGGCGAAGTCGCGGGTGATCTCCGCGCCTAGTTCCACCACCCGTTTCGCAATCTCATCGCGCGAAATCAGCACCTTGAGTTCTGCCATGGCGTTTCATATTAAACTAAAGCGGCTGCCCTCGGTGAGGTGCGGAGTATGTGTCCTAAAGCGAGGGCAAGCACCGGAGTTTTTATTTATGAATTTGAAAGGCGTTCAGCTGACATGGCTGGGGCACGCGACATTCCGCATCGTCACGCCCAGCGGCCAAACCATCATCATCGATCCATGGATCATGAACAACCCGATGTGCCCATCGTCGGAAAAAAAGGTGAAGAACGTCGATTTGCTTTTATGCACGCACGGTCACGGCGACCACATTGGAGACGCGGTCGAGGTCATCAAGCAGCACAATCCACAGATCGTTGGAATTCCTGAGTTGTGCGGCTGGCTGCAGAAGAAGGGCGCGAAAAAAATCGCGATGATGAACAAGGGCGGCACGCAGAAAATCGGCGATATCAAAATCACTATGGTGCACGCGGACCACTCGTGCGGCATTCAGGATGGCGATCAGCTTATCTATGGAGGCGAAGCGGTTGGCTACGTCATCGAGTTCGAGAACGGAGTCAAAATATATCACGCTGGCGATACGAATGTGTTTGGGGACATGGCCATCATCCGCGAACTTTATGCTCCTGAAATCGTGATGCTGCCGATTGGTGACCACTTCACGATGGGCCCGCGAGAGGCGGCCTACGCGTGCAAGCTGCTCAAACCGAAAATCGTGATTCCCATGCATTTTGGAACGTTCCCGGTTTTGACCGGAACTCCGAACGCCCTGCAAAAGTTGGTGCCCGATGTGGAGATCCTGGCGATGAAGCCCGGCGAAACCATCAGCAACTGAAACCAGAAAATTGCCAGTCGGTCGAAAGTCGAGAAAGACATATGGCGCAAGCTAAACCGAAAGAAGAAGCCAGACCAGGTTGGCGACACTTTGATCTCGCCACCGCCGGGCCGGTAGACGATTACATGTATTCCCTGTTGCCGAAGCGAGAGCCGGTGCTGCAGGAGATGGAAGACTACGCGAGCAAGCACAATATTCCAATCGTCGGGCCGGCTGTGGCGCGTGTGCTTCAGCAACTTGCGCTGACGATTAACGCGAAAACCGTTTTCGAGTTGGGATCTGCCATTGGATATTCGACCATCTGGTGGGCGCAGGCGGTCGGCGAAAAGGGAAGTGTCATCTATACGGATGGCGACCCTAAGAATGCCGAGAGGGCGCGCGGATACTTTGACCGCGCCGGCGTTTCCAATCGCATCACGCTTCATACGGGCGATGCGCTTGAAGTTCTTTCCGAACAAAAGCAGCAGTTCGACGTCATCTTCAACGATGTCGATAAGGAAGATTACCCGCGGGTGCTTCGCTTGATTTCACCGCGCCTGCGGAAGGGCGGCTTGTTTATCACCGACAATGTGTTGTGGAGCGGCAGGGTCGCGGAGAAGAATCCCAAGGAGCCGCGAACCAAAGCGATCCTCGAGTTCAATCGTCAGCTCTACGATTCCAAAGACTTCTATACCACCATCTTACCCATTCGCGATGGCTTGGCGGTGGCGGTGAAGATGTGAGAGAAGATCACGTACTGCTGGCTCTTCTCCACTATTGACGCCAGGGGATATCCGCCCTAGCATTCCAGCGGGGCAATCCTGCATTATGCCTGACCAAGTCATAGGTCACTACCGAATCCTCGAGAAAATCGGGGCGGGAGCCATGGGCGAAGTTTTCCGGGCGCGTGATGAACGGCTGGGGCGCGATGTCGCTCTGAAGCTGATTAGACCGGCCTCGAACGACAACCCCGATCTTCGCCGCCGTTTCGAACTGGAAGCGCGCGCAGCTGCGTCGCTGAATCATCGCAACATTGTCACCATTCATGAGGTGGGGTTCCACAACGGCTCGCCTTACATCGTTTCTGAATTGCTGGAGGGCCAGACTCTGCGTAAACGGCTTTCGGAAGGAGCACTGCCCGTTCGCTTGACCATCGACTACTCGTTGCAAATTGTTCAAGGGCTCATCGCGGCGCATGATCGCCAGATCACCCATCGTGACCTCAAGCCGGAAAATCTATTTCTGACCAACGACGGCCGGGTCAAGATTGTCGACTTCGGACTCGCTAAGTTGCAACCCGAATCTGGATGCCCCGTGGAGGAGTTAGCCACGGCCACAAGGGCTGGCGTCCTGGTCGGTACCCCCTCATACATGTCGCCCGAACAGGTGCGGTGCCAGAAAGTGGACCACCGCAGCGACCTCTTTAGCTTGGGCGCGATTCTTTATGAGATGTTGACTGGCCGCCGAGCCTTTAAAGGCAAAACCGACTTTGACACCATGATCGCGGTAACCCAGGCAGATCCTCCCAAAATCAGTCTGGAGCAGGCCGGCGTCCCATTGTCGTACCGGCAAATCGTCCGGCACTGTTTGGAGAAGGAACCGGAGAATCGCTTTCAATCAGCCCGCGATCTGGCGTTTGCGTTGATTAATCCGTCTAGCGTTTCGGAACGACGGCCCACGCGTCTCAAAGTTGCACGGCCACAAGCGAAGATTGCTATGAAGATTCTCCCCTGGGGAGTAGCAGGAGTGCTTCTGGTTGCTGCTCTACTCCTCCTAGCTAAGCAGCCGCCGCAGAGCAAATCGTCACGTCTAACCTTTGAGGAGGGCACCGTGTACTCGGCGCGTTTCGCGCCCGACTTTCGCTCGATTGTGTACGGCGCTGCCTGGTATGGGAAGCGGCTTCAACTCTATTCGACCGTCGGTAATTCCCTCCTAGCCCAACCACTCACTCTTTCCGATGCCGATCTCCTAGCGATTTCACGCGATGGTGAGTTGGCGGTGCAACTTCACGGTGCCTACAGGACTCACTTCGAGACTGAAAAAGGTACGCTCGCCCGAACTCCTCTAGCGGGAGGATCACCGCGAGAAGTTCTCGATTCCGTTTTCTCGGCGGACTGGGGCGCAAACGGCAAACTGGCCGTGGTTCACCACGACCAAGGTTACGATCGAATTGAATATCCGATCGGTCATGTTTTGTACCAGAGCAACGGCTGGATCAGCCATCTTCGGTTTTCTCCTCAGTCCGACAAAATCGCGTTCATGGATCATCCCGCTCGTTGGGATGATCGCGGGTCCGTTGACATCGTCGATCTTCAAGGCCACGTAAGCGTTTTGTCACCGGAGTGGGAATCCGAAGACGGACTGGCGTGGAGTCCTGACGGAAAAGAGGTCTGGTTTACAGCCTCCGAAAAGGACACCTACCGCGAACTACGCGCGGTGACCCTGTCCAGAGAGGTTCGCAAAATCCTGGACCTGCCCGCGAGCATGACCTTGGAGGACGTGGCGCCCGATGGTCGAACTCTGGTGAGTTTGGATAACGAGCGGATAGCGATGGCTACCACCGGTCGCGACGGCAAAAGCATAAATATTTCGTGGCACGATTGGAATATTGCCAAAGATATTTCTCGCGATGGGCAGTCGGTTTTATTTGAGGATTCCAGTGAAGCTGCCGGCTCTCAGTATGCCGTTGCGATTCGCAAAATCGATGGCACTCCGCCCGTGCACCTCGGCGAAGGAAGTGCGGGTCGGCTTTCCCCGGACGGCAAATGGGCGGTTTCCATTCTCCCAAATAAAGGAGAGGTTAAACTTCTTCCTATTGGCCCCGGTCAGCCTCGTCAGGTCAGCACGCCCGGCCTGGATATTCAAAACGGCTCTTCCCGTTTTCTAGCGGATGGGAAACGTATCACTCTCGACGCCACCGAACCAGGCCACGGCGTTCGCACCTATCTGGTGAACCTAGAAGGCGGAAAGCCGGTACCAATCACGCCGGAAGGAATTATCGGGGGCTTAGTCTCACCTGAAGGCGAATACATTCTTCGAGCAGACGATGCCGGAGTACTGACAGCTTATCCTACCGTGGGTGGAGGCGCGCCCCGGCCCATCCCAAATCTGATGCCAGGTCTTATTCCTATCCAGTGGTCGGAGGACAACGCTTCATTTTTCGCGTACCTTCCGGACCAGATTCCCACGAAGATATTCAGGGTCAATCCAGTTTCCGGCAAGGCGACCCTTCTGCAGGAATTACGGCCTGAGATGACCGCAGGCGTGGTTGACATAGCTCCCGTAGTTGCAGCTCGCGATGGTTCACGCTTCGCCTATAGCTATTATCAGGTATTGTCAGTGCTCTACGTAATCTCCGGATTGCGTTAAGCAGAATCCCTACCGATCTCCTTTATCTGGACCAGAACCAGCGTTCCGTTGTCCCGCCCGAAGCCTAGATAGATTTCACCGGAATCGCCAGCAGATCCTCGACCAGCCCGACTTCCTTCTGCACGAACGGCTCGGCGTAGGTGACGCCGCCGAGAGCGCCATAAAATCGCGCCATCGATTCGACCCGCGCGTGAATCTCGTCGTGGGCAGGGAAGAGGTCCTTGCCGGCCTCCTGATCGCTGAACTGCGATTTATAAGCCAGGATCGAGGCGAACTTCTGCTCGAACTGTTGGGTTATATCCACGACGAAAGTTGGGCGGACGTCGTAGTAAAGCGTGGCATAAATAATTTTGAAAGGACGATGCGGCGGGAGTCTCGGCGTATCCGCACTGGTGTCCACAGCCCCGGCGCCGGTTGCGCTGGGATTCAACTTCGATAGCCCCGCGAGAAAACATGCCTCGTAGCCTAGGACCGAAGCCGTGTAGTGATCGGGATGGCGACCCTTCCAATAGGGAAGTATGATCACGCGCGGGCGGGTCTCGCGAATCATACTGGCAACTTTGAGCCGGTTCTCCCAGGTATTTTCGACGCGTCCGTCCGGAATATCGAGCGCGCGCCGCCAGCCCGCCCCCAGAATCTTCGCTGCATCCGCGGCTTCTTTCGCGCGGTCTTCGGCAGTGCCGCGCGTACCCATCTCGCCTTGCGTGAGATCGAGAATGCCCGTTCGCTGACCGCGTTGGGCAGCCTTCAGCAGCGTTCCGCCGCAGGTTTGTTCCACGTCGTCACGGTGCGCAGCGATGGCGAGAACGTCGAGGGGAACGGTCGGCATATCAGTCCAGATTCCCCTGTTCGATCACGACGTTCTCGCGAACGATCAGCCGATTCGCAGCCATCTCTTTCAAGGTAGGCAGGACGCGGCTTACATGCTCATCGGTATCGACGAAGACAATCATCACCGGCAGCTTGCCGCCGGCCTCGATCAATCGTGCCGTTTCCACGCGGCTTCGCCCCAGGAAGCCGGCGACGGCATGAAAAGCGGTGGCGGAATAGACGTTTTCCTTGCGCAGGTAGTTAAGAATTTCCATATGCAGAGGCCGACGCTGCCACTTATCGCCTGCGTTCAAGTAAATTGTGACCTGCACTGCCATTGCATCTGGCATTTTACTCGTGAACCTCCCGACAAATCTCCCATTCTTGCCGCAAGATGCCGTAGAGCTCGGAATCGATGAACTGGTCCCACTTGTGCAGATGTTCGCGCTGACAGCCCTCGTGGCGCATGCCCAGCTTTCTCAGAACGCGCCCGGAGGTGGGATTATGTTTGAAATGCGATGCGAAGATACGATGAAGGCGAAGGTCTTCGAATCCGTAGCGCAACATTTCTCGCGCAGCTTCAGTGGCGTAGCCCTTGCCCCAATGCGCCACGCCCAGCCAGTAGCCAAGTTCGGCGTGTTGATGTTGCAGATCGACGGTCAGACCCATACCACCGACCTGGCTGCCATCGCTGCGTAGTGAAATCGCCAACCATATTCGGCCCGGGTCCTGTATGAGAACCAGGAAGTCTTTCGCGTGCTGCTCGGTATAGGGATGCGGGATGCGCAGAGTGGTGGCCGCGACTTCGCGTGCGCCGATCAGGGGCAGGAGTTCTGCGATGTCGGATTCGCGGTACGGGCGCAGCCTGAGCCGCGCGGTTTCGAGAGTAGGAATCATGCTTACGGTCAAATCGCCCGCGCCAGAGCCATCCCCGCCAACGCCGCTCCTAGACAGAGCAGATTATTGCTGAAGATGTTGGCGAGCATGAGTCCCCACTGGCCCTGGTCGAAATAGGCCATGGTTTCGAAGGCGTAGCTGGAGAAAGTAGTGAACGAACCGCAGAAGCCAACAACGACCAGCAACCGCCAGTGCGGGTCGACCAAGACCCGTTCACTGGTCCAGATGACAAAGAAGCCGACGATGATGCTGCCCGCGATATTGATGAAGAGTGTGCCATAAGGAAAGGAATAACCTAGTTCTGCGGCAGCGAGACGGCTGAGCAGGTAACGCAGATTCGCCCCCACAATGGCGGCAAGAGAGATTGCGAGATAGTCCTTCACGACGGAGTTCTCCCTACAAATCGAAGATTTAATTTGTAGGAGTTATCAGCCTAAAGCTAACAGCCACCGCAGGCGGTTATTGGCGAACTCCATCGCCATTTAAAATCATTTAACCACAAAGACGGTGGCGTTGATCAAGGAAATCTGGAGAAGGTGTTACTTTTGTGGAGTTGTGGGGAGTCGCTGGGCTATTTTTTGCGCTCCACCAGGTATCGAGCCAGTTCCTTCAGCGTGCCAGCCCGGTCCCCAAAGCTGTCGAGTTCCGCGAGCCCGGCGCACACCAGCGAATCCGCCTTGCGCTCAGACTCTTCAATGCCAAACAGCGCCGGGTAGGTCGCCTTTTGTGCGGCGGTATCTTTACCCGCGGTTTTGCCTAGCTGTTCGGAGGTTTGGGTGACATCGAGCACGTCATCGACAATCTGAAAGGCTAGGCCAATCGACTGCCCGAATGCTCGTAGCTTTTTCACTTCGCTGTCCTTGGCACCGGCGTAGAGGCCGCCGCTCACCAGGCTTGCGGTGATGAGCGCAGCCGTCTTGGCACGATGGATATATTCGAGCATTTCTGCGGTTGGCTGCGTCTGCTCGGCTTCGAGATCCACGACCTGTCCGCCGATCATGCCGTCGATTGTGCCGGTGCCGCGCGCGATCTCTTCGATGATGCGCACTCGCGCCTCAGCCGGACAAGCCAGCCGTGCAAGGACCTCGTAGGCTTGGGTTTGCAGCGCGTCCCCAGCCAGAATCGCGATCGCTTCGCCAAAGACTTTGTGGCAGGTGGGTCGGCCGCGGCGAAGATCGTCGTTGTCGAGCGCAGGCAGGTCGTCGTGGATCAGCGAATAGGTGTGGAGCATCTCCAGCGCGGCGCCGAGTTCCTCGATTTTCGCGGGCAGCGATCCCGCGATCATGTGGGCCGCCTCCATGCACAGCACGGGCCGCAGCCGCTTGCCGCCGGCAAATACGCTGTGCCGCATTGCTTTGTGAATAGATACGGGATGTTGGGTTTCAAGCGGAATCAGGCGGTCCAGCGCCGCATCCGTGCGCGCCCGGCCTTGTTCGAGAGTTTCCTGCAACATCGCGCAGTGAGTATAGCAAGGCGGCAAGTGCATCGGATGGTCGCGGGAACGATTTCTAATCTTGCGCGGCATTGATTGACGTAGCCTGGATTGACTTGCCGGGTCCACCCACGTAAGATTCCGCAACGAATTACCCGACGAATCGCATCGCGTTCCTGCCCGGGAAGATTTGGAAGTAGCGTGGGCGCGACCGACGGGCAATTTCAAGTTTGAGGAGGCGGGATGCAACTGCGCCTGGAAAGCCGGCCGGTTGGGGATGTGTTGGTCATGCAGTGTCAGGGCCGGATTGTGGCCGGAAACGAAGTGTTTACTTTGCATTCGCAGGTTGGGGACTCCATTGAAAAGTACGGCGATGTCGTTCTGCAACTCGACAAGGTGGAGTTTGTCGACAGCAGCGGCCTAGGAGCGCTGGTGCGCCTGATGCAGGCGGCGCGATCGAAGGGCGGAGACCTCAAACTGAGCGGACTGCCGCCGAATATTCGCAAGGTGCTGCAGTTGACGAATCTGCTGGCGCAATTCGAGACTTACGATTCGGTCGAAGAAGCGATTACGGCAGCCTATTTAGGCTCGCGCTATTCGCGGGGAAAAGCCGGGGACGCGAGGCCGAGCATGCTCTGCATTTACGCCTCAAATGACGTCTGCGCGTTCCTTCGGGAGGTCTTGTGCGGCGCTGGCTATAACGCCATGACCACCACGACGACCGACGATGCCCGCATCCTGCTGAAGGCAACCAAGGCAAAGCTGGTGGTGGTTTCGGCGCGCATCCAATCTGCGCCGGGGAAGCCGATTCGCAAGGCGTTGGATGAAATTGATCCAAGCGTCGGGCTTCTGGTTTTGGAGGAGAGCTTCGCGACTCGCGATCCCGGAGAAGCGGCAGAGAAGCTGCTGAGCGAAGTTGGAAGCCTGTTGGCGCCTTCTAGTTCGGCCAGTCCCTGCCAATAATTGGACTACGCCTAAGCCAACCTAATCTACGGAAAGTGTCTATCAGAAAAAGCGAGTAGACCGAAGGTCTCCTCGCTGACTTGAGACTTAGGGAAGAGTTTACTCAATAGCGCCTTACGCGATTGCAAGACTCTGCAAGACCGAAGCTAAGACTTTCTGCGGGTCGTCGGATGGACAGACATCGCTGGCACCGGCTTCCATTGCGGCGATCCACAAATCGTCATCCGGGATGCGGTGGGTGCAGACAATCGGCAGCGAAGGAAAGTCGCTGTGCAGGTTGCGCACGTCGCTCAGTCGGGAGTATTCCACATCGAGCACCACGGCTTCGGGTTTGTTCCTGGCGACGCGGTCGCGAAGTTCATCGCCCGAGCGCGCCAGATGGACATTGTGAAAGTGAGAAGAAAGTTTTCCGGCCAGAGATTGCGCGACCCTGGGGTCTTGTTCAAAGACAACAACGCTAAAGCCCATAGATCCTCCTGACTAACCGCCATTAGCGGTGGACTAGGGCTGCGGGGAAGGGTTCGGAGACTCTACTCCACAGGCATTACAACAGCACCGGCGACGGATCGAACGCTACCGTTGGGCAGATGTTCTTTCCGTCATGGGTTCAAACGGTTCGGCCTGGAGCTTCCCGTTCTTCTTCAGCAGGATCTCCACCTTGCTCTCGGCCTGTTCCAGCTCTTTACGGCAGGCAGAGGAGAGGTTCATTCCTTCTTCGAAGAGAGTGAGAGATTTCTCCAGAGGCACTTCTCCTTTTTCCAGCTCCTGAACGATTTTTTCCAGCCGCTGAAGGCACTCTTCGAACTTGGCCAACGGGATTCGCTCCTTCTCTATTGATGCTACGATTTACTCAAGGTGTCCAGTGTTTTTTTGTAAACAATTGGTGAAATTAGCGTTTTTGGTTCGCAAAAGGAAAAGGAATAGGTGCTAAACAGCCGTTGTCTTGCTGGTTCCGAGGGCTTCCAGTACATCCACTGCAGAACTATAGCGCCCTTGCGGCGCGCTGATTTGCGCTCCTTGTACCGCGCTTCGAACAGCAAGTAGCATTTCACGGGCTATCGCTACACCTTCAGCCCGGGCTGCCTCCGGGTTCTGGGCTCGAGACATGCGCTCGAGAATCGCGTCCGGCACGGAAACTCGAAGCTCGTTCTTCATGAATTCCGCATTGCGCACACTGACGAGCGGCCAAATGCCGGCAACCACCGGAATCCGGCAGTGCTCGATACGCCGTAAGAAATTCTCAAGTAATCGAAGATCGAAAACAGGCTGCGTTACGGCATATTCGGCACCCGCCGCAACTTTATATTCAAATCGCCGGATCTCTTCATCGAGGTCAGTCAGCCCCGGATTTGCGCCGACGCCGATCACAAACCCGGTGCCGTTACCTATTGGATTTCCACCAATATCCAGCCCGCGGTTCAAGTTGTGGACGATGTTTACCAGGCCGATCGCATCCACGTCGAAAACCGCCGTCGCGTCGGGATAGTTGCCCATCTTCGGAGGGTCGCCGGTGATACAGATCAAGTTCTTGATCCCGACCGCGGCCGCTCCCAGCAGGTCACTCTGAATGCACAGGACATTGCGGTCCCGGCACGTGTAGTGAAGAATGGACTCGATTCCTGCGTCGCGTTGCACCAACAACGAGAGCGCCTGATTGCTCATGCGGGCCGAGGCTCGTGGGCTGTCCGGAATGTTGACCGCGTCCACGCCCACTGACTTAAGGAAGCGTGATCCCTCCATTTCCTTGCTGACATCGGTTCCCTTGGGAGGAACGATCTCCACCATAGTGACGAATTCGCCCCGAGCCAGCTTCGCCCCCAAAAGCGATCGTTCTTCTAATGATTGGGCTGGGGTCGCAAGCGCGGGGGCAATTCCTGCCGCTAAGGTGACCGAGGCAGCTTTTCCCCGCGCCTCGCCAACCCGCAAGGCGGACTTCATTACGCGGATGTGGTCCGGGGTGGTTCCACAGCATCCCCCGATGATGCGAACGCCGGCGGCAACGAACTTGCGCGCATAACTCGCCATGTACTCCGGCGAACACAAGTAGATGTTTCTGCCCTCCACCGACCGGGGAATGCCGGCGTTGGGCTGGGCGGCAAGTGGCAGGGAAGTGGCGGCCCGCACGCGCTCGATTGCGTCGAGCATCGCCACAGGGCCCACGCTGCAGTTGCAACCGATTACGTCGGCGCCCCACTCTTCGAGCCGCCGTACAAAAGTCTCAGGATCCGAGCCGTCCAGGCAGTTGCCGTCTTCATCGATCGTCACCTGCACGATGAGGGGCAACTTTGTTCCGACATCCTTTGCCGCCAACATGGCTTGATGGAGTTCCTCGAGATAGCCGAAGGTTTCAAGCATCAGAAGGTCTATACCGGCCTCTGCCAGGGCTGCAATCTGTTCACGAAATGCTTGGCGCGCTTCTTCGAATGAGGTTTTTCCCAACGGCTCGATTCTGGTTCCGAGCGGGCCAACCGATCCCGCGACCCATACATCGAAACTCTTGGCGGCTTCACGAGCCAGGCGAGCCCCGGCGCGGTTAATCTCAGTTACTTTGTCGGCAATACTGTGACGACCGAGCCGGAACGCGTTGGCCCCAAAAGTATTGGTTTCCACGATTTCTGCTCCTGCCTGGAGATACTCGTGGTGAATGGCGCGGATCAGATCGGGCTGGGAGAGGTTCAACTCGTCGTAGCAGCGGTTGATGAACACGCCTTTTGCATACAGCAGCGTTCCCATAGCCCCGTCGCATAGCACCGGAGCTTGCTTGATTCGTGCCAGAAAATCGCCAGCCATTTGATCAGAATACAGGATTCGAGATGCTTACCGCATCTCACGAGAGACGGACGGGTGGTAGTCTTAACTCGATCCCGTTCGGGCGGAAGCGTGATCGCGTCGCTCTGCTATAATCCGCTATTTCGCACTAAATCTCTGGTTTTCCTACAGTTAGGAGCCTGACGTTTGAACAAAGCTGCCCTGTTGTTTGCTTTTGTGCTGGCCAGTTTTAGTCTTGTCTCGTGTAGCGGAGGGCCAACTCAACAAACCGCCCGTGTTCTTGCTTCGCAGAGCGTTGCCAGTCCAACGGCAAACCCTGGTCTGATCGTGGTCAATGGCACGACTGATACCCTCGCAGGGCAGTTCGGCGCAGGCAATGCTCCGGGCCTTATGGCGATAGCTCCGAACCGGGCGACTCTGCTTGTCTTTGATACCTCAGACAATAAAGTCGAGGTCGTCACGACAGTAAAAGATACTCTCTCTGGGGGAATACAACTGCCTGGGCCGACCACGAGTATGGTCGCTCTTTCCTCTGGCTTTGGGTATGCAGCGGTGCCGAACGCCCCGTTGAACGGCGCTCCTCCGGGAGCGCTCATCGTGATGAACCTTTCGTCGGGAGGTGTCGCCTCCACGGTCAGCGTCCCCGGCGCTCAGACCGTCGTGTCGAGCGGAGATGGGAGTCAGTTGCTGGTTTTCAGTGACGACACCGATGTTATTACGGTCGTCTCTCCGCTCCTGGTGAACACAGGCAGTCAGGTCACAAGTACCGTGAATGCATGTGCGGGCTGCCGTCCGACTTACGCGGTTTTCAGCGCGGACGGCAGTACGGCGTACATTTTGAATTGCGGCGCGGAGTGCTCTCCAGGCGGCCCGCAAGCCAGCGTGCAGGCGCTGGACATGACTACCTTAACCTTGGGAGCCACAGTCCCAGTCGATGGCGCAACCATCGCGTTCCTGAGCGGCTCGACACTCTATGTGGTTGGAAACTCCTTGACCAACAATGCGTGCACCGGCCAAACGACAGCCGCTACGACTTGCGGGCGCCTTGACATTCTCGATCTCGGCTCGATGACCGTGACCAGCACCGTTGCAATCACCGATGGCTATCACAATCGCATTGATATGAGCAATAATGGCCAGCTCTTTATTGGCTCCCATACCTGCACGAACGTGGGGAACGTCAACGCGCCCACGGGAGAGGTGCGCGGTTGTCTGACGATCTACAACACCACCAACGGGAATGTTGTCATACCGCCGGACAATGGAGATGCAACCGGTCTGCAGAGCTTTTCTACCCGCTATGTGGAATACGTAGCCCAGGGAGGCCGACTGCGTGTTTATGACACGACGATTGACAGTCTGCTGTTGAACAGCTTCATCACTACCGGAACCATTGTCGTCACGGGTGAGATTGTCGACGTGAAAGCCGTCGACTTCTTCTAATACCTATCGTTGCGGTTCCAACACGAGTCGATGTGCAGCCGTACTCTGCACTGCCGGGGAACTAAACGGCAAAGTGAAAGTCGAGCCTTCATGCCACGCCTTCCACTGATCCATGTAGTAAGGGCTGAGGAAGTTTCCGCCCTGCCCAGTGACCGTATTGAGAGTCGATTGATCAAGGTCCGCAAGGTTGGCAGTGAATCGCTCGGACGGCCCATGATGGCGAGTCACCGCCTTTACGGTATAGCCGCTTCCCGACTGCTCATTTATTCCAGGCGCGGACCATCGCCGAATCAGAGGGATTTTACCGAGCACCGGGTGATCGATTTCAATTGCGTTGACGTTGCCCCAATGCCACGTCGCGAGATCTTTCGGAGCGTCTGGGCCATCCACTGCAGACTCCACGGCGGCGGTCAGCAGTTCGTCGTAGTTCGAATATTTTTCCGGCAACCAGCGCTTCGGCTGATGCAGCAAAATATTCTGCAGCCACACCGATCTCATCTCCCAATCGTAGGTCTTCCAACTCAGAGTTTCGGCCTGCTTCTTCGGATCATCCGGCGCAGACCCCAGGCGGGGTTCCAGCAGCAAGCGCGAGAGTTCGCGACTCGAACGAACCGCGATCGCCGCTGGTGTCGAAGAGGCGACCATGCGTCCATCCCAATTGCGCATCAGCTCCGCGGCCTGCTTTGCGCGCGCCGAGGGTTTGGAGGAATGGTCAATGGCGTAGACAAAACGCTCGGCCGCAAAAAGATCACTCTCCGAGTGAACGTCGTTCTGCAGCGCGAGCATGTCTGAGGCGGCAAACTTTCGTCCGGACTCCAAAACGTGATAGATACGCTCGGTACGCCACGGCGCTTCCCACTCCGCGCTGATCGAATACGGATACCCATCGGGCGTGATGCGGCCATTCGCGGTCGCGATCACTCCTGAAGGAGGGTTATAGATGCTCGGCAGCTTGTCGAAAGGTATGTAGCTCGTCCATTCATGGGCGCCGTCCGCTCCCCTAACGGGAAGACTGCCGTCGCCGGCGGCGCGTATGGGAACGTGACCCGTGGTTTGATATCCGATATTGCCGTCGACATCGGCGTAGACCACGTTCTGGCCAGGCGCGTCCAGCTGCGAAAATGCCTTGCGGAATTCTTCCCAGTTCTGCGCCGAGTCCACATCGAAAAACGGCATGTGCAGGCCGTCATAGAGCGTCCAGCGCAGCGCCACCTGCCGCGTTTCCCCGGGGAGGATGTCGGTGACGATCGGACCATGCCGCGTGATTTTTACATCCAGCGTTATATCCGGCTGGCCTTTGACATGAATAATCTCCTGGCGATGCTCGGGCTGCTGCCAACCCTGCGGGGTCTGATACTCCCCTTGCGCATTGAAATTTTCGATGAACGCATCCGCCACCGTTGGTCCGACATTGGTGAATCCCCATGCGATGCGCTGATTGTGGCCGACGATTACGTAAGGCATTCCGGGGAGCGTCACGCCCGCGACGTCGAGATTAGCCGCCTTAAGATGCGCTTCGTACCAGAGGTTCGGCATCTGGTGCCCCAGGTGCATATCGTTCGAGAGCAGCGGTTTCCCCGTCACCGTGTGCGCCCCGGAAACCACCCAGTCGTTCGATCCATTCACCGCTTCGCGTGAGTGTTCGAATGCTTGCCGCGCCAGGATTTCGGCTGCACCCTTCTGCTGCGTCACCGAGTTGTCCGGCCCGGCATCGTCGTCGTCATCCTCATCGTCGGAGTCGCTCTGAGTGTCCTGGTCGTTAAGATCCTCCCGCATCACCGTGGGCGGACGATCGTGCCAGGATCGGTTTACGTAGAGATCAGCCGCTAGCTCCGGCCCCAGCTTAGCCAGAATTTTTTCCCGGCTGAGAGTTTCTGGGAAGGTGTAGTAGTTGAGATCCTTCACCATTTGATTTGCGATGACGATGGAATCTTCTGACTGCCAGGGTTTTGGCCGGTAATTCAGAATTCGAAACTCGATGGGAAGACTCTTGCCGTGAGCGTCGATAAATGCATTCACGCCGCGCGCGTAAGCGTCGAAGTAGGAGCGATCACGCGGACTCGCCATCGCGAGAGATTTCTTAGCCGCTGCCCGTAAGCCCAGAGTGCGCTGTTCGCGATCGACCTTCAGAGTGCCCTCGCCAAGAATCTCGGAAAGTTCTCCAGCCCCGAAACGCCGCATGACGTCCATCTGCCAGAGCCGGTCCTGCGCAGTGACATAGCCTTGAGCGAAAAACAAGTCTTCCAGGGTCGCGGCCTCGATAGCCGGCACGCCATGGCCGTCGCGGGTCACCTTCACTGCGCTGGAAAGACCCTTTACTTGTAGGCTTCCATCCAACTGGGGGAGGGCAGAGCGGGCCACGAGATAGGCACACGCAAGCACACCGCCTGCGACTAATGCAATGATCAAAATGAGCCAGAGAAGAACGCGAATGCCCGTTGAACGGCGGGAAACGGGAACGCCGGCTGCAGTGACTGTACTCATGGAGTTGATTCTAGCAACCCGTAATTCTATCAGCCGTAACCAGACTGGACTTTTCACGAAGTAGAAAATTCCGTACCGTGTCGCCGCCCCTCATGCTATTCTCACAGGCCAGTTTTGAAAGATAAGGTATGCCGGACTCGCGCCCTCTCACCTTTCTGTGCATTACGACATACGAAAAGGGACAGGAATTCATGCGCCAGTGCAAACGACAGGGCTGCAACGTACTCCTGCTTACGGCCGAGAAACTGCGCGCTGCCGACTGGCCTCGTGAAAGCCTCGACGATACTTTTTACCTTCCCGAAGAGATTCCCCTGGCTGACATCGTGAACGCAGTTACGCATCTGGCTCGTACCCGGAAGCTTGATCGCCTTGTCGCGCTTGATGAGTTCGACATGGAGACGGCCGCAACTCTTCGCGAGCATCTCCGGGTGCCGGGCATGGGACTGACCACTATGCGCTACTTCCGCGACAAACTGGCGATGCGTATGAAGGCATTGGATCGCGGAGTGCGTGTGCCAGATTTCGTGCCTGTCGTGAACCACGACGACATTCGCTACTACCTTGAACACGTGGCGGGTCCGTGGGTGCTGAAGCCGCGACAGGAGGCGTCTGCCATCGGGATCAAGAAAATTCATGCCGCCGATGAACTGTGGCCGGTGCTTGAGCAACTGGGAGATAAGCAGTCATCGTATCTGTTGGAGAAATTCGTTCCCGGCGAGGTTTATCACGTGGATTCGGTGGTCTCGGAGAACAAAGTGCTCTTCGCCAATGTCAGCAAGTACGGCAAGCCTCCCATGAACGTAGCGCAGGGCGGAGGAGTGTTCACAACGTTCACGGTACACCGTGGAAGCGAAGAGGATTCAGGATTGCGAGAGATCAACCGGGATCTAATCGGAGTGCTGGGATTGGTGCGCGGTGTGGCCCATGCTGAATTCATTAGATCGCACGCCGACGGATATTTTTATTTTCTAGAGTGCGCGGCGCGCGTGGGCGGAGCTTACATCAACGAGATGGTCGAGGCGGCGACCGGGATCAATTTGTGGCGGGAGTGGGCGCGGATTGAAGTGGCTGGAGGCGATGGAAGTTATCAGCTTCCTCCGGTGCGCGAAGAGTATGCCGGGGTGATTTTGTCGCTGGCGCGGCAGGAGGAGCCCGACACTTCAGGATATAACGATCCGGAAGTTTATCTGCGGATTAAAAAGCATCATCACGCTGGGCTGGTGCTGCGGTCAACCGACGCGCAACGCATACCCACGCTTCTGGAAGGCTACGCGCGCAGGTTCGCGGAGGAGTTTACGGCGGTCGAGCCGCCAAAAGAGAAACCCACGGCGTAGCTCACTGCCCGCTGCCGCCTGTAAAAAGGTCGGCGAGCGACGAGAAGTTGTAGCTAATGCCTACCTGCGCTCCTACCTTGCTGCCCTGTAGTAAATCAGTCTTGTTCGACCAGCTGACACCGATTGGAATGTTGATCCCTCCGCTTCCTTTAATCGTGAGTTTTGCTTGCGTGACCCATAAGGAGCCGGCAGTACCAACGAATTCCTGCGTTCCATTGGGGAGGGGTATGTTTGTTCCAGGCGCGACTGTGCCCGCGGGAATGTTCAGAACAGAGGGATCTGGCTGATATTGCCAGTATCCAGCAAAACTAATTTGCGTTTGTAAGGATTTGTCCTTACCCGTCAACGTCTGATCATATTCCGTGGAGACTTGGCCGTAGTGCAATCGGCCATACTTTGCGCCCGAAGGAATAGAGTCATATAGGGACACGACGCCGTTAAACGTAAGCATACCCAGGGTCTGGGAATTATAGGCGTAGATCAGTTTGAAGTTGTGGAAGATCGGCTGGTTAAGGGACTTATTGTAATCGTACTCGAAGGTCAACAGATTCCCTGCGGCTTGGTCAAGGGCGTCGAACCATGCTTTTCGGTAGAGCGCCCGATCCCGCATAACCTGCGATATGGAGGGCAACAGGCTTTGATCATTCAGTGCTGTTTGAGAGGCATCCGAAAAATAGCTATGGAAAAAATCCGCAAGTTTTTGCCCAGTGGGATCCTCCCTAGCTTGATTGATAATCCCGTCTCTATCGAGGGCAAAATTTGCTTCGTCGGCGGTGAGCGCTTTCATCACGTTGTTTGTTGAGGTGGTGAGAGTTATCGCTGCGGAACCGACCTGGTTGGCCGTGATGGCGTCGCTCCACTTGGATTTGAAGGCGCTGCTTCGGGGGTCGAACTTGTTGAGCACCTGGTAGCGCGCCGTGATGCCAGATAACTTTCCAGCTCCCGCCGGGATCGTCGCGCTGCTTACAGGTGTCGGAGTCGTGCCACTCGCCTGGCCGCTAGTCGGTGTCGTTTTGCTGTTCTGCTGCGCCAGATCAAGAGTCGCCGAAATGTTTGTCCGATTCAGCACGTAGTTCTCAACCCGGCCCAGGCTCTGGCAACTCACGGTACAATCCGGGTCGTTTTGGGTAATCAGTCTGAAGATCTGATCGGCGTTCGTGTTGAGTGTAGCTGTGGTTCCGTTGATCGACTCAGTAAGGGCCCCAGTATCTAAGCCGAGGGAGATTAATTCCGAGCTTCCCGCGCGTGAAACAAGGGACGTCGTACCGCTGACGTTTGTCCCAGGAGAAACTTGTCGATCCTTACGACCCTGGCCCGCATCCTGCAATGCGTTCGACACAACAACTTTTGATGACGCCGCTATGGCTGTAATGAACTTGGGGGTTGCCGCCGGTTGATGGAGGTCGAGATTGTTCAACGGCTCTCGTACTTCGGCTTTCGTAGCTTTTCCGCTGTTTACAGACGCCTGAAGATCGGCGAGAGCTTTGCAAAAAGCACGAACATCGGAGCGTGAGTCTTTGCAGAAATCCATTACCTTTGTTTTTGCAGGGGCGGTTACTTGTCCCTGAGAGTACACCGATAGGACAGCGATAGCCGATAGAACGAGCAGATTCTTCATTGTTTCACTCCAAACAGTGTTACGTAACCGGGTACTTGACCGTTCTCAATGTAAGGCGGAGGAGTTGCTGCGGTTACCGTTCCCGAAGAGACCGTCCCAACGGCGACGATGGCGTCTTCGTGGTCTCCGGGAGTCCAAATCAAAGCGAGCGATACGGTCGAGTCGCCTCCGGGAAGGCCCGGGTCCGGAACGACAACTTCGCGGCCGCTTGACTTAACCTCCAAGTCCTTATCTGCCTGGCCAGTCACAAGTAGCGTCGCTCCCCCTTTAGGTATCGTTCCCCTGTCGATCGTGAAGGTGAATCTTGCTCCTGTTGTACCGACGATATCCGCTGTGTCTTGTGACATGGAGCTCCTTGAGTTCTGAGAATTTCTTTCAAAGCACACTACGACGTACCCACATTCCCTCCGGCCTTCTTGGCGAGGTAAGCGCCTTGGCCCAATCCGAATCCTGCCAGGATCGTGCTGTCTACGTCGGGCAAGGTCGCTGTTTTCAGAAACTCGATTGTTCCGAGGAAGTGGAAGATCAGAGTCATGTACATCGCCACGGCCACGAGCGTTACCATTAGCATCTGGAAGTCGCCGAAGTCGAAATCGCCTGCGTCGTTTTGCAGCAGATCTTGAAAGAAGCGCTGTTGCCCATCCACGCGGGCGTTGGTGTTCTTGGGATCGGGGATTGCAGGTGGTGCGATCGCGCCCGGGACCGCCGGTACGGGGTTGGCTGCGGCATTGACCTTTGCGGTAGTGATGGCCTTTGCCCCGCCGAAGGTGATGGCGCTCAATCCGGAGAGCACAAGAAGGTTTTGCGGGATGCTGACCGCCCCGAAGAAGTCCCATCCGGCATACCAGACTCGAAATACCACGGTGGCGAGGTAGGTCGACATCACCACCCAGAACCACATCGCGACCTGAGTTTTGGAATTGCTGTAGCGATGGTCCATACCGACGATGAACTTGAGCGGAGAGCCCCAAGTAGCAGCCGTCGCCAGCCCAAGGATCACGAGGGCGCAGGCCGCGAGAACCAGGAACCGGCAGGTGGGGCTTATGCCGTCGCTAGGGACCGACCACGGCCCGTGGAGGTCCTGGAGTTCGTTGTTGCCGTTGAGGTCGACGCGAAGATGGTCACCGACATGGAACTGCTTGAGGTGCGCCCTCAGGTCTTTGTCGTTCACTTTGACGTGGTAGGCCTTGCTGTCGTTTCCGTCGCAGACGATTTTGGTGGGGTCAGGCTTGCCGGGAACGCAATCGTGGAGGGATATGTTCGCGTAGTCGGAATCCATGGCGTCGAGGCGGGCGTTCTCTAGAGATACGGCAGGAGGCGCTTTCGCGGCGTCGGGCTTGGGGGTCGGCGCTGCCGAGCCGTTGGCCTGGGGAGCTGCGTCGGCAGGCTTGACGACAGGCTTGTTGTCGGCGGCTTTTTTCTCCTTGGCTTTTGTGTCGGCAGCCTTTTGGGCATCGGCTGGTGAAGTTGGGGCTCCGGTCTGGCATTGGACAACCGGCAGGGCCAGGAGGATGAATAGTCCAAGTCGCGACGGCGTTCGAAGTGCGCTCATGCAAGGCTCCTTAGGATTGCTCTCGCGCGCCGGCGCCAGTTGTGGCGCGAGTTGCTTTTGCCGCAGCCGACAGCACATTGCGCCGAAGCGCCGCGCCGGCTTCCTAACTTTCCTGTGTTGATAACCACGCCCGAGGTCTGCGAGGGAGAGATGCCGCCTTTGGGGGAAAGGCTCTTCGCCCTCAATGGGCAGAAACACTAATCCACGAGGGAGAAAGGCTCAGAACAAAGTGAATCCTGTTACAGATTTGGAACAGAGCTTCGCGTTCGTGGGCATTCTGAGAGCTTTGGCTTTCGCGATAGCGCCGATGCCGAAGCTATGTAGAGGTGTTGGCCGCTAAGAACGCCCGTCATTATTGGCTTTTGGCGGTGTTACGAAAACGGAACAGATTTACGGAAGATGTTGGGCAGCCCTAGAACGCGTCAATCCCGGTCACGCTCTGTCCAATAATCAGCGAATGCACATCATGCGTCCCCTCGTAGGTCTTCACCGATTCCAAGTTCATCATGTGGCGCATGATGGGATAGTCGTCGGCGACGCCGTTGGCGCCGAGGATGTCTCGCGAGAGGCGGGCGCATTCGAGGGCCATCCAGACATTGTTGCGCTTGGCCATGGAGATGTGCTGGTGCTCGACCTTGCCAGCATCTTTCAATCGGCCGACTTGCAGCACGAGCAGTTGCGCTTTGGTGATTTCGCTGATCATCCACGTTAGTTTGTCCTGCACGAGTTGGTGGGAGGCGATGGGCTGGTCGCGCCACTGTTTGCGCAGGATGGCGTATTGCAGAGCGCAGTCGTAGCAGGACATGGCCGCGCCGATCGCGCCCCACGCGATGCCGTAGCGAGCCTGATTCAGGCACATCAGTGGTGACTTCAATCCATCGCTTTTCGGCAGCAGGTTCGACTCGGGGATGTGAACATCTTGCAGCGACAGCCCTGAAGTGACCGAGGCGCGCAGCGACCATTTGCCGTGAACATCGCTGGCGGAAAAGCCAGGCCGGTCGGTCTCGACCAGGAAGCCGCGAATCTTATTGCCTTCGTTCTCTGCTTTCGCCCAAATCACAGCTACGTCGGCGATCGTGCCGGAGGTGATCCACATCTTCTCGCCGTTGAGAATGTATTCGTTGCCCACCTTGCGGGCGCGTGTGAGCATGCCGCCGGGATTTGAGCCAAACCCGGGTTCTGTGAGCCCGAAGCAGCCGAGCTTTTCGCCCTTCTGCATGGGCGGAAGCCAGGTTTGTTTTTGCTCATCGCTGCCGAATTCGTAGATGGGGTACATGACGAGTCCCGATTGCACGCTGACGAAGCTGCGTACGCCGGAGTCTCCACGCTCGAGTTCCTGCGTCATCAGTCCATATTCCACATTGCCCATGCCCGCGCAACCATAGCCTTTCAGCGACGCGCCGAAGAATCCGAGGTCGGCCATAGGCTTCACCAGTTCGCGCGGAAAGCGGCCGGCGCGGTTGCATTCCTCGATGATGGGAATGAGATTGTCCTCAATGAACTGGCGCGTGGTATCGCGGACTAAGCGTTCCTCATCGGTGAGCAGTGCATCGTACTGAATGAAATCGACACCACGATATTTGATGGCAGGCATTGCGAGTCTCCTTGAACGACTTGAGCGAATAGATAATAGATACCGAGATTCGGAAACAGTCCGGCGACCGAGGCGGCCGGAAAGGTTTGCCGCCCGCAGAATGGGGCGCGTGCCGGAGGGCAAACATATGACGGTAGCAGGGGCAGGGGAGCGGGGTCAACGAGTGCGTGGCTCGGAATCCCAGGCTAAAGACATCCGGCAAACCTTGCTGTAAAATAGCGAAGAACACTACGGAAGAGAAGAAGCACACGCCTTACTAGTTCTTCCAGCATTCTGCACATCCAACTCATCATTGACCGGCGGAAGTTTTGGCGGAGTACGTTGCGCAATCGACACTAGGAGAAACGAATCATGGCGGTAGGGGCAAAGATAGCAAAAACAGCAGATCGTAAGAAGGTCATGGACACCAGCAAGAGCACGGATTGCCCAAAGTGCGGCAAGTCGACGCGCATTGTCAAGCGCATGAAGGACCGGGAGCGCGGCACTCCTGGCGGGATTTATATTTCCTGTTCGGCCTGTGAGTTCTTCGAAAAGTTGTAAGTCCTTTCTCAATTTTCAGAATGCCGGAGTCCAGGGAACGTTCCCGCTCCGGCCATTTCGCTCTCTTAGGCGGCAACTCCCTGCCGTTCCTTGTCATCCAATTCTCGCCTGAAGTGTCGAGTCTTTCCGCTCGGGCATCGAGGCGCGTTTCCGTGAATGTTCACCCCGGCATCCGCCGATGGCTTGTCGCTTTATGCCTGATTGCTGCTGTAGTTCAGCAGAGTGCTTGCAGCGGTGGCAGCACGTCCAGCGCTAGCAGCAGTACTGGAGGTGGCACGGGTGGTGGTGGCGGTGGAGGTACTGGTGGCGGTGGAGGAGGAACCGGAGGCAGCGGCGGCGGCTCTGGAGGAAACAACGTTCCGCTGTTTGAGCACGTGTTCCTCGTTGTAGAAGAGAATCACAGCTTTAGCGACGTCATCGGAAACAGCAGCATGCCTTACTTGAACGGGCTGGCCACCGCCAACAGTCTGGCGACGCAGTACTACGCTGACGCGCATCCGTCGTTGCCGAATTACTTTATGCTGACGGTTGGCGAAGGTACGTCGATTACGGGAAGCGCAGGCGACTCTTACAACGGAGTCGTAACTCAAGACAACGTAGTCCGGGCGCTGACCGCTGCTGGAAAAACCTGGAAGTGTTACGCCGAATCATTGCCCTCGGTGGGCTACTTAGGTGGCGATGATGGCGCCTACCTTCAGCGTCACGACCCCTTTGTTTATTTTTCTGACGTGCAGAGCAGTGCCACCCAGGCGGGCAATATTGTTCCCTTTACCCAACTCGCAACGGATATCGCGAATAACGCTCTGCCCGATTACGCGTTCATCGTACCGAACGTCAACGACGACGCGCATAATTGTCCCGCTGGCATGACCACCTGCACGCAGGATCAGCAACTCGCGGCCGCCGATCAGTGGCTGTCGACAAATATCAGCCCTCTGCTCGGAAGCACATCCTTTCAAAACTCGCTGATGATCATCGTTTTCGACGAAGCAGAAGATTCGGATGTTACGAACGGCGGTGGGCACGTTCCGGCTGTGATTGTCAGTCCGAAGGCGAAGGCAGGATATCAATCGACAACGCTGTATCAGCACGAAAGCACGCTGCGATTGATGATGGAAGGCTTAGGCGTAACCGACCTGCCGGGAGCGGCGGCAACTGCGCCCGATATGACTGAGTTCTTTAACTAAATCTGACCAGTGTTAGATAAACGACTCAGCTGGGAGTCAAACCGCGACCGTAACCGACGTCTCCGTTCTCGTTACGGGTCTGTAGAGCGTGTCGCGCTCGATGGGTTCCCGCCCCGCCGCGCGAATCAGTCGCTCCAACTCCTCTCGGCGCATGCCTTGCGGCGTGGTGGCTCCGGCGTCGTGATAAATCTTTTCTTCGATCACCGTCCCGTCCATGTCATCCGCGCCAAAGCGTAGCGAGATCTGTGCAATCTTAGCGGTCATCATCTGCCAGTAGGATTTGATGTGCGGAAAGTTATCGAGCACAAGGCGGCTGACCGCGATCTGTTTAATGTCGAGCATCCCCGTAGTCTTCGGAAGATGCTGCAGAGCCGTGTTTTCGGGATGGAAGGCCAGCGGGATAAATGTTTGGAAGCCGCCGGTTTCATCTTGCAGCGCCCGCAGCTTCAGCAGGTGATCGACGCGGTCTTCGTCATTTTCGACATGGCCATAAAGCATGGTCGCGTTCGACTTCAGTCCGATCTGGTGGGCGAGTTTCGCGGTGTCGAGCCACTGGTCACCATCGATTTTGTGGTCGCAGATGATGTGGCGAATGCGATCGGCAAAAATTTCAGCGCCGCCGCCCGGCAGCGAATCTACGCCCGAAGCTTTAAGCTGTTCCAGCGTCTCGCGAATCGAAAGCTTGGCGCGCTTCGAGAGATATGCGACCTCAACCATGGTGAAAGCCTTGAGGTGCACCTGCGGAAAGCGCTGTTTCAGGCCGGAGCATAGATCGAGAAAATATTGGAACGGCAGGTCGGGGTGCAATCCGCCGACGATGTGAAATTCAGTGACCGCCTCGCTGTAACCGGAAGCTGCGGTATCAAATGCCTCATCGAGCGCCATGGTATAGGCACCTGGCGCATCTTTTTTTCGGCCGAAGGCGCACAACCGGCAGGCCGCCACGCAAACATTCGTTGGATTGATATGGCGATTGACGTTGAAGTACGTCTTATCTCCGTGCATTCGCTCGCGAACGTGGTTGGCCATCCAGCCTACGGCCAGGATATCGCCGGTGCGGTAAAGAGTGAGGGCGTCCTCCGCGTTCAGGCGTTCGCCGCCAATAACTTTGGCATGAATCGGCTGAAGGCACGGGTCGTCCGTCTGGAATGAGTGGTACTGGCGCGGGGCAGACATCCCCTTGATGATAGCGCAGGACAGACCTAGAAGTCACAGAGAAGGCTAGTGACTGGCAATCACGCGGTCGCTAATCTTGGCGTATTCGCTTTCCGAAACGATGTGTCGACTGACCAGATCGTGGGCATCGTCGAATGGTCGTCCAGCGATGATGCGGTCTGCTTCACGGTCCGTTATTCCTGGCAGAGTTAGCAGATCTTCGCGTGAGGCCTTATTGATGTTGATGGCCTTATTATCGCTTCTCATGCCCTCCTTTACGCCCTCGACGACGGCCTTCGTGTCGCGCCGCACGGTCTCGGTAGCCTGAGCAGTACGTTCCCGGATTTCGTCTGGATTGTCCTGTTTGCCGCTGCAGGCAGTGAAGGTTAGGAGTGACGACGATGCGAGAAGCACGAGCGACACCGAGCCGAGGCGATGGAGTTTCATGGTACTAAGTTGCAATTGAAGCCATTCGTGGTTGGCATAAAAAGCAAAATCAGTCACGAACTCATGCTTTTGATTGTGCATCGAATATAAGAAGGGGAAACTTTGTCAGTTGCGCGCCCTCGCCAAGAATCATTCGACTTCTCAAAAGGAGGTAGTAAGTCTATGAAAACGGTTTGTATTGCCATCTTTTCGGGCGCGTTGCTGTTGGCAGTCGCGGTCGCTCAGGATAACGCAGCACCGCCGCCAAGTTCGCCGCCTTCGAACCCTGCGGCTTCTCCTTCGGCGCAGCAAGTGCTTGGAACGCAGCACATCACTCGGATCGCCGCAGGCAGCGTCCTTCCGGTGTCGTTGACCAAAACCATCGACGCAAAAAAGGCGAAGACGGGCGATGAAGTCGTCGCAAAAGTCACACAAGATATGAAGAGCAACAGCGGCGACGTAATCCTGGCCAAAGATACCAAGGTGATGGGTCATGTGACCGAGGCCCAGCCGCGAAGCAAAGATCAGAAAGAATCACAACTTGGAATCATGTTTGACCATGCCGTCGCAAAGAATGGAACTGAGATGACGATGCCCATGTCTATTCAAGCCATCGTTGGCCAGCAAAATAATAACGGTTCGCAGAATGGTCAGAACAGTCCAACGAACGGAAGCAGCCCAGCCGCGCAACCCACCTCCGGTGCCAGCTCAAATTCTGCCGCGCGTCCGGGAATGGCGGGATCGTCGCCATCGGCGCCATCGTATCCGTCGGCTTCCGCCCCAACCGGCAGCAGCACGCCGAGCGATACCCAGACAAGCGCTGGAGCGCGGCTTCCCATAACGTCCCAGACCGAGGGCGTGATTGGAATCTCAGATTTGAAGCTCACGCCGTTAGCAGCAAATTCAAGTCAGGGTTCTTTGATGAGCTCCGATAAGAACAATGTGAAGATCGAGAGCGGCACGATGATGCTGCTGCGCGTTAACCAGTAAAAAATCTCGAACTATCGAGCAGATCGCGCGGGCTAAGCTCGCGCGATCATGTTTCTCCATTACGCCATCCCCGTGTGTTCCGTCCTGTACAATTTGGCTTCCGATGAGAGCGCGAACAAAATTGTGGTTGGTTCTGGCTAGCGCCGTGCTCCTAGCCGTTGCCCACGCCGAGCCGGTCAAGCAACTCAAGGCTACCGACTACGTTAACGACTTTGCCCACGTATTAAATCAAAGCTCAATCGTACAGATGGATGACATCTGCCGGCAGATTGATGAGAAGGCACACGCCAAGATCGCCGTGGTCACCGTGCGATCGCTTGATGGGTCCGATATTGAAAGTTACGCAGTCGCTCTGTTTCAGCAATGGGGACTCGGAACCAAATCGACCAACCGCGGCGTGCTGATCCTCTATGCCATCGACGACCGTCGCGACCGTATCGAGGTTGGCTATGGGCTGGAGCCCATCCTGCCCGACGGGAAGACAGGTGGATTTGCACGAGAGGCCGTGCCACTCATGCGAACTGGCAACTATAGTCAGGCGCTGCTTCTCGTTACGTCTCGGGTGGCAAAAGTTATTGCCGACGACTCCGGCATTCAGCTCACGAACGCTCAACCCGAAGTACCAATCGAACCGACAGAACACGAACAATCGCGCGGACTATCGCTCGGCGGGATCGTGCTCATCGGCATTGTGATACTGATTGTCCTCTTTACGCCGTTGCGCAGCGTTTTGTTCTGGATGTTGTTTTCCGGAATATTCGGCGGTGGCGGACGAGGCGGTGGATTCGGTGGTGGTGGAGGCGGATTCGGCGGCGGCGGAGGATTTGGCGGATTTGGTGGGGGCGGCATGTCCGGTGGCGGCGGTTCTAGCGGTAGCTGGTAGCAAACGAGGGCGCGATGGTTTCAAATGCGATGGTTCCTGAAGAAAAAATTGCGGACTTTGTGAACCGGCTGCGAACCGCGGCTGGAGCGAACGTGGAGAGCGTGATCCTATTTGGATCGGCGGCTGCGGGAGATTTCCATCCCGAGTTCTCGAACATAAATTTGTTTTGCGTGCTTCGCGACAGCTCTTTCGCGGCATTGCAGGCTCTCGCACCGGCCGTGAAGTGGTGGGGAAAGCAGAACCAGCCGCCGCCTTTGTTCATGACTCACGACGAGATCAAGCGATCGACCGATGTGTTCACGATTGAGTTGCTCGACATGCAGCAGCACCATCGAGTTCTGTTCGGAGAAGATGTTGTGCAGGGGCTGCCGATTTCGGCGAACTTGCATCGCGCACAGGTGGAATATGAGCTCAGGGAAAAGCTCGCGTTGCTGCGTCAGCATTTGGTTCTCGCTACGGGTAACGACTCGCGGCTATGGGATGTCCTACTGCGATCCGTCTCGTCGTTTGCTACTCTTTTTCGTCACGCACTCGTTGTGCTGGGTCACGAAGCGCCGGTAGGGAAGCGCGAGGCTGTGCAGGCACTATCGAAGCAGATTGGATTTGATGCATCCGGCATCCTGCAGGTTCTGGACGTTCGAGAGCGAAAAGCGGAGCGTAAGAAGTTCAATGTCGTGGATGTTTTTTCGCGATATCTGTCGGCGGTAGAACATGTAACCGCCGCAGTTGATAAAATGCTGGACTCGGGCACCGTCGCCTCGGTGTAGGAGTCGCGGAAGCTGATCGACAGGAGAATCTCATGAGCAAGGCACTGATCGCGGTTGTCGTAATCATTGCAATCGTAGTACTGGTTGTTTTCTTCGTTTTTGGTCAGTACGTAAGCGTGAAGAACACGCTGGTCAGCAAGAACGAGGCAGTAAAGGCATCGTGGTCGCAAGTTGATATCGTGCTGCAACGCCGCGCGGATCTTATCCCAAACCTGGTGGAGACCGTGAAAGGCTATGCCCAGCAGGAGGTGACGGTATTCGGCGATATCGCGAAAGCCCGTTCCGCTCTGCTTTCTGCCGGTTCGCCGCAGGAAAAGATCGCAGCCAACGGCCAGCTCGATGGTGCGCTCGGGCGCTTGCTGGTAGTTGTCGAAAACTATCCTCAGTTGAAGTCAAACGAGAATTTCCTGCGCCTGCAGGACGAACTCGCCGGCACGGAAAATCGCATTGCCGTCGAGCGCAAGCGCTACAACGACACGCTTCGCGATTACAACACTTACGTGCAGCAATTTCCCAACAGCTTCTTCGCGGGAATCGCAGGATTTAAACCGAATGAGGCTTATTTCGAGGCTACGCCTGCATCGCGCGAGGTTCCGAAGGTAAACTTCTCAACTCCGGCTCCGCAGGCGACTCCGCAGCCAGCGCCGGTTCACTAGCGGAAGTTGAGAAGTCGATAAGAGAAGGAAAACTAGTTCAGGCGAGTGGGGGCCCCGGGCGGAGTCGAACCGCCGACCAACGGTTTAGGAAACCGCTGCTCTATCCAACTGAGCTACGGGGCCTCGCGACGGTCGCTAAATTATCTCATGTCAATTTGACGAGGCGGACGCGACGGCGAATCCATTTTTCTTGGTGGTCTGAAGCAGACTTCATGTAACATTTAGGCCCACGCGGTCACCCTCGGTTGGTTTAACAGGTTGTGCGGCATGCTTACTAAGAGACTGGGTCTTTTTTCGCTTCAAGCTCGGTCCAGCGCCGATAAAGCGCGTCAACGATTTTCTGAGCTGCTTCCATTTCAGCATGAACAGTCAGGAGCTGCGGCCCGTCGCTGGCGATCGTTGGATCTTCTAGATGAGCGCGCTTTATGCGCAATACTTCTTCGGCCTCGGCAATTCGCTGCTCAAGACCGCCATATTCGCGCTCTTCGAGATAGGAGAGTTTTTTCTTTCCCTTCGTGGTTGAGTTGTTAGAAGCCGCAGCCCGAGCAGTGGCACGAACGATCGTCTGCGCCGTCTGATTGCTTTCTTTTTGCCAAGTTTCCCATTGAGAGTAATCTGCGAAACTAGCGGCGTCTTCGCGGCCGTCCAAGCCCAGTACAATCGTCGACAACCGATCAAGCATATAGCGGTCGTGAGTAACCAGCACGAGCGAACCAGTAAATTCGAGCAGGCTGGCCTCAAGTATTTCGAGTGTGGGGATATCAAGGTCATTCGTTGGTTCGTCGAGCAGCAGAATATCAGCGGGCTGGAGCATGAGCTGGGCGATCAGAACTCGGGCCCGCTCGCCGCCGGAAAGCCGCTCGACTGGCTGATTGAGCTGCTCGCCTGTGAACAAAAATCTCGCTGCCCAGAAAGCGACGTGAATCACCCGGTCCTGATAGATTACCGAATCGCCTTGCGGAGCCAGAGCGCGACGCAATGTTGTGTTCGAATCGAGTTCACGGGTCTGATCGAAGTACACGATCCGCAGTCGGTCGGCGCGGCGAATTTCGCCGCTAGTAGCGACGAGATCTCCGCGCAACAGACGCAGCAAGGTTGTCTTGCCGCTGCCGTTCGGACCTACTAATCCAACCCGCATCCCGGCGGTAATCGTGAAATTAAGCGCCTCAAACAGAGTGCGATTGCCGATTTCGTACGCGACATTCTCTAGCTCGATCAATCGCTTGGTTTGGCGGTCGCTTGACGAGAATTCGATTTCAGCGGTTGCAGTCCGCGTTCTCGCGTTCAGGTTCGCGAGTTCTTCCTTCAGGTCGCCGGCCTTGGAAATTCGCGCCTTGGACTTCCTAGTACGAGCTTTCGCGCCGCGGCGAAGCCACTCGATTTCGGAATGAACCAGATTCTCCAGCGCTTCGTGCCGCTTCGATTGGGCATGGAGAAATGCTTCTTTCTTTTCAAGAAACGTGCTGTAATTTCCACGAACCCGAAGGACCCCACCGGGATAAACACGATTGAGTTCAGCGATCTCGCTTGCCACATTCTCAAGAAAATAACGATCGTGACTGACCACCACGCAAGCAAACGTAGCCTGCTCCAGGACGAACTCAAGCCACTCGATTCCCGCCAAGTCCAGATGATTCGTAGGTTCGTCCAGCAGCAGAACCTGAGGCGCTTGCACAAGAGCTTCAACAATCGCTAGCCGCTTTTGCCACCCACCTGATAGGCCGCCCGCCGCCACTTCAAGATTGTCGAAGCCCGCGCGTCCTAACGTTTCGGCAAAGCGAGTGCCCCGCTCCGACTCGGGCACTTCCGAGTTGTCCAATGCGTTTTCTATCACAGACCGCACTGTGTTCCCGCCGTCAAATCTGGATTCCTGCGCCACGTATGTGGTTCGAACCTGCTTCCGAAATGCAATTTCGCCTGTATCCGGTCTGACTTCACCGGCCAAAGCCCTCAGCAGGGTAGACTTGCCGGAACCATTAGGACCGATAAGCCCAATACAGTCCCCTTCGGAAACCGCAAAGGAGATGTCCTGAAAAAGTGGGTTCGCTCCATAGGTCTTGGAAATGTTCTGTACGTTAATAAGGGGTGGCAAGGCTCGACGATCTCCTGACTCTCTGAGGGTATCAGGAAGTACGGGACGCACGTCAGATCTGGCTCATTGCCTTGTTTAGGACGCATTGCCAAGACATCGATGCTCTCAAGTGCGTTTGTTACAGATTCCGGACAACCGCGTTTCAGGCAACGGCTGGTCATCCGCGCACACAATGTTGGCGGTGTTTGTGAGTCTGGTTCTATTGTTGAGCTGTTGTGGCATGTAACGCTTAGTTGTGTAAGTGTGAGTACACAAATTGTGAAGCCGACCATCCAGCTAACTGACTTCAGATGCAAGTATGGAATCGAGTCGCAATGCGATGAGCGATCGCTCTGTCAACTTGGAGTTGGGTAAAAACGGTATAGCGTTTTCGCGAAAACGTCGGGCCGCCGCGCGACTTGACGAGTACAGACAACTGGGTCGCCTTCATTCCAGGCGCAGTTTGCCGGATGCGCTGCAAATGATTTACCCTCGCCCCAGTCGATCATGAACCCATCCAAGACCAACCCCAGCACCGCCACGGATCGTTTTGCGCACGCGATGCGCCGGGAGATCTACGAACAGCCCCAGGGCATTGCAAAAACCATCGATTTCCATTTAAAGAATGACGTTATTTTTCCCGGCATGCTGCACGCCATCGAAGGCGCGCTCTTGACACTGGAACGGTTGATCATTGCCGCCAGCGGGTCGAGCCGTCACGCAGGTCTGGCCGGAGAGATCATGATTGAGGACCTTTCCGGCGTGGCCGTCGATGTGGAATACGCCAGCGAGTACTGCTATCGCTCCACTCACGCCGCCGTGGACCCCTTGGTGATGGTGATCACGCAATCCGGCGAAACCGCAGACACAATTGCCGCACAACGAGAGGCGCTGACGCGCGGGGTGAAGACAATCGCGGTTTCGAATGTAGCCGAGGCGACCATTCCTCGAGAAGCGAGCGCAGCTTTGATCACGGGCGCGGGTCCGGAGGTCGCCATACCCGCGACCAAAAGTTTCACAGCGCAGGTCACGGTCGTATATCTGATGGCATTGTTCCTGGCGCGCAAGCGTGGCCGCATGACCTCCGAGGTCACTCGCTCCTATTTGCAGCGCCTGTTGCAGCTCCCTGAGGCCATCGAACGCAATCTTCGCACCTGGGACGAACTCGCGGAGCAGTTCGGAGAGAAGCATTTCCGGGCGGAGAAATTCTTGTACCTTGGACGGGGCGTGCACTATGCCATCGCGCGCGAGGGCGCTCTCAAGCTCAAGGAAACTTCTTACGCGCACGCCGAAGGCTACCCTGCGGGGGAGTTAAAGCACGGCCCCAATGCTCTGGTCGATGAGAACCTTCCGGTCGTGGTGCTGGCAACTTGCGATCGCGGCGATCCGGACTCGGTTTTGCGCTACCGGCGTACCCTTGACGTGATTCGGGAGGTCAGGTCGCGGCATGGTCGTGTGGTAGCCGTAGCCACTGAAGGAGACGCGGAGATCGCGAGCATTGCCGACGATGTATTTTTGGTCCCGTCCGCGCCCGAATTGCTGCTGCCAATCGTCGAGGTAATCCCGTTGCAGCTGTTCGCCTACCATGTCGCCACGAAAAAAGGATATGACGTGGACCGCCCTCGGAATCTCGTGAAGGCGGTGGTCACCGAGTAGTAATTCAGCCATATCTTTAGTGATTCACAATGTGGCCAGTGGGCCTTGTTGGCTGGCTACGGACCTCACGGAAGTGCATGTCAAACACCAACTCATCTCACATCGATCTACAAGCTGTCGCAAAAGAAATAATGCGTCAGCACGGCTTTGAACCCGACTTTCCTGCAGCGGTTCAGAAGCAGCTGGTAGATTTGCGTGCTCATCCTCCACAGATTGCTTCTGGAGGAAGTGTGCGTGATCTCCGCAATCAGCTCTGGTCGTCGATCGACAACGACACGTCGCGCGATCTCGATCAGATCGAAGTTGCGGAAAGATTGCCAAACGGCGATGTGAAGGTTTCGGTTGGCATCGCCGACGTAGATGCCTACATTCCTAAACTGAGCGCAATCGATCAACATGCCGCCAGCGAAACGACCAGCGTGTACACCGGAATCCGAAACTTTCCGATGTTGCCGGAAGAACTTTCGACTGGCAAGACGTCGCTGCTAGAGAATCTAGAGCGCTTGAGCGTGGTCATCGAGTTTGTAGTCGACGGGGGAGGCCACGTAACCTCCAGCCAAGTCTATCGCGCTGTGGTTCGTAATCACGCACAACTGCAGTACAACTCGACCGGGGCGTGGTTGGAAGGCACCGGAGCTGCCCCGCTGAAAATAGCGCCCTCCGCTGAGCTTCAAGAACAATTGCGCCTGCAGAGCGAGGTCGCGCAGAAATTAAAGAGTCAGCGCCAGGAAAACGGAGCTCTCGAGATCCAGACCGACGAGACTCTTCCGCTGGTGCTGAACGCTCAGGTCATCGACGTAGTGAAGCAGCAGAGGAATCTTGCCACCGAGTTGATTGAAGACTTCATGATTGCCGCCAGCGGAGTGGTGGCGCGAATGCTGGAAAAGGTTTCGTCTTTGCGCCGCATCGTCAAGCAGCCGGAGCGTTGGGATCGCATCGTTCAACTGGCGGCGGCCCATGGGGGGAAGCTTCCTCCCGCTCCGGATTCTAAGGCGTTGAACGATTTTCTAGTAAAACGCAGGGCAGCGGATCCCGACCATTTTGCTGACGTGTCGCTTGCTGTGATTAAGTTGATCGGTCCAGGAGAGTATGTGCTCGAGCGACCGGGCGATCCTTCAGCCGGACATTTCGGCCTGGCAGTTCAGGATTACACTCATTCGACCGCGCCCAACCGCCGATTCCCGGATATCGTCACTCAGCGACTGGTTAAGGCCATGCTTGCAGACCAGACGAATCCCTACTCGGACGCCGAGCTCACGCAAATCGCCGCGAACTGCACCCAGAAGGGCGACGCAGCACGAAAAGTCGAGCGCGAAATGTCGAAACGGCTGGCGGCAGTTGCAATGCAAAACCGCATCGGCGCCATCTTCGACGCGGTCGTCACCGGCGCAACTCCGAAAGGAACCTTCGTCCGCGCGCTGCAACCCCACGTAGAAGGACTGCTGGCGCAAGGGGCTCAAGGCGTCGATGTAGGCGACAAATTCCGCGTCAAACTGATCCGCACCGACGTGCAACATGGGTTCATCGACTTTGCGCGCGCCTGAGCGACCGAGATCACATCCGCTCCGCGCGGGTCGTCATCATAAGCTCATCGTTAACAAGGCCTCACTAATAATTCCCCGGTCATCACGAAAGCCAATAGGCTCGGCCACACCAGCACGCTATGCTTGCCCAAGCCGTTGGTGCGGAGACAAGGCGGGAGTCTGTTTGCTTGAATGGCGCAAACTCGTTTGCGGTGTGATGATCGTCATTGTGCCTGCGTCGATGGCGGCGCAGGGCACTGACCGTGCCTTGCTCCATGGCGACGGAGGCACGTGGCTGAACGGGAAGCCGGCGCCGGCTTCCTCCGCAATTTTTCGGAACGACCACATCGAGACCCAAGCGGCTCACAGCGCCAAAATTGACGTCGAAGGGTCTACAGTGATGGTGCTTCCGAATACCGTCGTGCAATTTGAGGGCGACGAACTCGTTCTCGATCACGGTAGCTTGCAGCTCAATACAGCTCGCCAGATAAAAGTGCGCGTGAATTGCGTGACCGTAATTCCTGTCACTGCCGACTGGACTCAGTACGACGTGAGCGATATCGATGGCAAAGTGAAAGTGAGCGCTTACAAGAAAGATGTAAAGATTCACGCTCAAGGCGCGGCCCGGAGAGCAAAACAGGGAGCATCGACGGATAACATTGTGCATGAAGGTGAGCGATCCACCCGGGATGAGAAGTGTGGGGGTGGCGCCTGGCCAGCTCCCGGCACGGCACCCATCTTGGACAGACCCATAGCCATAGGAGTGGGACTTGGACTGATTGCCTTGACCTGCATAATAATCTGTCACACCGATGATCCGATGAGTCCGTCTAAGCCGTGATCGATCGTCTGGCTTCGTCTACATGCCGCCATGCAGGCGGTCGATATCAGCATTCGTGTAGACGTGCGTCGCACGCCGAACGTGCTCTCTGCCGTACGCCGCTGCTGCCGGCAGAGTAACTCCGTTATCGCTTTCCCGCAGATCTTTGGACTCAATGATCCGCCCCACACCAATATCCAAGATGCTTTGGGGAATCGCAGTGCTCGCAATCGATGTACTGGACTCTGCCGGAAGGCTGATCTCGATTACATTTGCCGCGTGCCCGTCGTAGTAAATCGAAGACAAATCGGCATGGGGCAAAGCGACCGCCTCAGGTACCACAATGGTTTGCGCTTCCGCTCCAGCATTGAGATCGCCGGTTGAATTGCTCGCGCCGACTTCCAAGGCTGGACCCGACAAGGACACAGAGGGTGTGGAAATGGAGCGCACGAAAAAGTCTGAAGAGGCGGATCGAGCGTCCGGTACAGAACTTAGGAGATATTGCGGACCGTTGGAAAAATTTGTGTCCTGGCTTAAAGCGATTCCTGCCGCGAAAATGGCGACGAACGCACAACCAAAGATGACTCGCATAAAACCCTTCACGATACGGCTCTAAGATTGGAGTGAAGGAAACGATTGCTGCCAGAGTCAATAGACCCTACTAGCCGCTACTGCCACGGCTTTCGGCCTCAGATGCGCGCAACGCTGCCCTGTGTCGACGTCCTGCGCGAAGCACGAAAAGCATGTAGAACACAATCGCCAGATTCACCAAGAACAAGCCGGAGCGAACCAGCGTGATGCCTCGCAATAGTCCCCGGATTTCGAGCGGAAGCAGCAGAGTTCCAGATACGAAAGCAAGCCACTCCGCCCATGTGCGTTCCTTCCATAAGCCGTAGGCCTCGGCAAAACGCAGGGCAGTGTACGAAAAAGCCAGTTGCGCCGCCATCCATAGGCGGGCATCGGTAAGATTATCGGCGAAATCGAGAAAGACCTGCGCCCAGTGCCGGTCTGTGCTGATATGAAACAGGGCCAGGAGACTTTCGGCGATCACCCAGGCATCCTTGTGAACGAGGAGAATCGCGCTCAGGCCGATCAACATCACGAAAAGGCCCTTGACCAGTTCGAAGGCAGCTACCACCCGCAGCAAACGTCGCTGCGCTGGGTAGGAACCGGTTATCGTTGCAGGCGAGAGCATGCAGCGGCGCGAATAACTTCAGGGTACCACGACTGCCTTGGAGCGCAAACGCGTTCTTCGCCGTCGGACGTTGGTAACGAATTGGCTGCGGTTGGACCTCAACTTTTTTTCGTGCGGACTGCAGCGCGGAGTTCACTCACGATCTCCCTCGATGCCCGGATCGCCGCAGGGTGCTGATCCACATTGAAAGAGATGGCGCCCACGCGGGCGTGTCCGCCGCCGCCGTAGCGTTCGCAGATCTTCGCCAGGTTTACTACTGGTTCCTCGGGAGCCCATGGGTTGGACCCGACCGACACCTTCACGCGGAAGCTGCTCTTGCTGAGTCCCACGCTATAGATCGATTCGGGATGAAGATAGTAAGGAACGAACTTGTTGTAACCTTCGAGATCCTGATCGGTGATGTCGAAAAAAATCGTGCCGTCTTTGCATTCGGTGCGCTGCCGCAGAATCTCAATCGAGATTTCGTGGCGTCTTAAAAGTGGCGGCAAAAGCGGGGCGACAAATGGTTCCTCGAGTATAGCCGCCAGAGATTTCGTTGCCATGAGCGGGATCAGGTTAGGAACAAACCGCTGATCCGGCGCGGATTCGATGACCATCGTCAACTTCATGGCGGGGGCTTGCATTTCCACAGCGGTCTTGGCGTCGGGATAGAGAGCGCCATCGATAATGTCGGTCCAATGCACAAGATCGGCAACCGGAGCCGGATCGAATCCAAAGCGCTGCTGCGCGATCATCGCGATAAAACTGGTGCACGACTTGAACGCCGGATCGTAGAATTTTCGATTACTCTCGTCGCGCTCGAAATGTGCCGCGTCAGTCGGCGAGAGAAACGCGCTCTCATGATGGTCAAACCACCATGTGATTTTCGGGGAACTGGAATACTTGAAGTCGACAATGGCGTTTTCGTCACCGGTGAAATCGGATTCGTTAAAGAGCGCTCCAGCGCGATGTAGCAATCCGGAGAACACGAAGTCAGCGTCGCCGCGGATTCTTTCGCGATAGAAGCGTGCGAAAAGAGCGGCGGAAGAAGCTCCGTCGAAACACTTATCGTGGTAAAAGACTCTGACTTTCAATCCGTTCCCCTATGCTCAAAAAATTCCGCCGCCCAGAACCGCGTCCACTGCGTTCCGGACGGCAAGGTGAAAGCTAATAGGAATGACAGCTTACGGGGAGAAAGTCAAGAGCACTCGGCCCCTAGGCTGCGTTCGCCTGTCTTTCCGCCATGTCGCCGATCAACGGCAATTTAAACATTTGCCCCTGATTCGCTTTCAGCAACAGAATGAGCCAGACAATAAAGCCACCGAGCCAGACCACCGGCCATACCAGCAAGGTGAGAAAACCCAGCAGGGGAAGGTGCACGATGATGCGTAGCCCGATCCATAGAATCCACCAAGCTATGTTGAAGAATATGCATTGCCAGGCGTGGAACCTCACGAACCGGCTGCGGTTGTACGGTTCAATCACGAGGAAGACGATCGCAGGGATGATCGTGACGTAAGCCAGCATCCCGGCAACGTTATCGGCGAGTCCCGCACCGGTGCTGGCTGGGACAACCACGCCGCGCCCAGCGCATGCCGTGCATGTAGTTGCGCCATCGGCAATCTGTGTGCCACACATATTGCAAAACGCCATTGGAGTTTTCTCCGAACTGGAAATTGGAAATCCGCGTTCGGTCGCGCGAATGCGATTCGCGCAACGTTGCGGAAAGGTAACAGAAAGCGGTGTTCGAGGCAATCGTCCGTAAGAGAGCAGATTCGAACATGTCCCTCGCGATGGTTTAAACTGCGGCTGCCTGCTTCTCCGCGAAGTCGCCTATCAGTGGGAGTTTAAACATCTCGCCCTGCAGAGCTTTGACAACGAGTACGACCCAAACCACAAAAAACGCAAGGCTCACTAACATGGTGAACAATGCAACCAAGAGGTGACCGACTACGGGAATAAAGGCGAGCAGCACGCCGGCAATCCTGAGCGCAGCGCCGATCACAACGCCAAGCAAGCAGAGCCCGAGGCTTTGAAAGGAATGAAAGCGCACAAAGCGATTCTTGCTGAAGGGCTGGACGAGCAGAAAAACAATCGCCGGAATGACAAGAACATAGGCGAGTGCGCCGGCCAAGGTCTCCGGTAGACCGCCCACAGTACCGCGTGCGCGTTCAGTCGACTGCATGGCGCGCCCACAGCCGGGACAAAAGGCGGCGTCATCGGGCATCTCCGCAGCGCAGTCAGGGCAGGGAATCGGCATGAAGTCTAGACCGGCCGCCCGCCCGTGTGCTTTTGCCTGCAATCCTCGCAAACGCCATAGATCTGAAACGTGTGGCGAGTGGTCGAATAATTGTGCGCGCGTCCGATTTCCTGCTCGAGCTTATCCACCTCGCGCGAAAAGAACTCCACCGAACTGCCGCACTCCGTGCAAACCATGTGGTGGTGGCTGCGGCGGTTGTACTGATGTTCATAGCGGGCGATGCCATCGTGGAAGGCAACTTCGCTGGCCAATCCGCATTCAGCGAGCAGTTTGAGAGTGCGATAGACGGTGGTGTAGCCAATGCCGGCGTCTTTTTTCTGCACCAGGCGGTGCAGTTCGTCGGTGGAGAGATGGTCGCGGGTTTCGAGAAAGGACCGCAGAATCGTGTCGCGCTGCGCGGTCTGCTTCAATCCAACCCGCTTCAGATGCTGGTGGAGGATCGACTGAGCCTCCCGCACCATTTCGCGAGAGATGGATGGCTGATCATCGATGCGCTTTTGCAGCATGAAAGAGTCAGGATACCACTGTGCCATCTTGAAAATGAAATTCATTTTCAGCGACCTGATTCCGTTCCGATCGGGACGCCGCATGAGCAATGGGATGAGGAATGAACCTATTCGCTCGCTGTGGTCGAACTGGGTTTCGCCGCAATTTGCACGCCCGAAGCGGAAGGTTTGCTGGCTGCAACCGAGGAGCTCGGCTTCTTAACGCTGGCATGAGCCGCTATCGCCGCGGGGGCACTCTTTTGCGCCAATTTCTTGCGATTGAAATCGCGCACGATGCGGGCCACGTACGTGTGGGTTTCATAGTAAGGAGGCACGCCACCGTATTGCTCAACTCGCTGGGGCCCGGCATTGTAGGCCGCCAAGGCTTTGATCAGATCGAAATCGTACCGCTCCAGGAGTTCACGAAGATAGCGCGAACCGGCCTCCACGTTAGCTTGCGGATCGAAGGCATTCTGCACGCCCAGTTGCGAGGCGGTCTGTGGCATCAACTGCATTAAGCCCTGCGCGCCCTTCGGCGAAATCGCGTGGACATTAAATCCACTCTCGGCGCGGATCACACTGGTGACAAGATCTGGATCTAGCTTGTACATTCCACTTGCCGCGTTTACCAGTTCGTTCAGATTTGGGGCAGGTTGCTTAACGTTGATGGGAGAAGCCTGCAGCTTGGCAGTTGCTGCCTGGCTCGCTGCCGCTTCTTCGAAGTGATCGATCTCGAGTGTCGGCACATCGACGAAGCTCGATCCGTCCGAGTTCACGAAGAGCCGGGTTACATCTCCAATCACTAGCCTACGCTCATGGCGAATTTCAAACCCATTGCGGAGGACCGCCGACTCGGCTGCCATGCAGGGAAGCGCGCTCAGCACCATGAGAGCGGTCAGCGCTACAACTCCGACGATGATTATGGATCGCTTCATAAAGAAAATCGACATTCGAAAATCAACATTCAAGCCGTGTCGTAAGGGAGCAATACCCTGCCAAGATTACCCCGCGACCACTTCCGCCAGGGCCGCTGCCACGCCACAGCTATCGTTACCTAAGGTTACCTTCCAGCCGCGCCCGCGCAGTTCGGCGCAGGCATTCCCCATGATAACCGGATATCCAGCAAACTCAAGCATTTCCACGTCATTGTGGTTGTCACCGATGGCCATGACCTGCTCGGGCCGAAAACCGCGATGGGCCGCCCACCGAGAGAGAGCGTGTCCCTTGGAACAACCCGCGTTCAGCACGTCGATCATGGATAGATCGCGCTCTGGATATTCGGTGCGAAGCACGGTCATCCGGTTGCCCATGCCGGTGGCTTCCATGGCTTGCAAGGCCTCGGCCATTCGCGCCATCGAACCGCAAAACATCGTCTGCACCGGATCCGTCACTAACGAATTCTCGAGGGGAACGACAAATTCGATGTATTGCATGTTCTTCTCCAGCCACCGCCGGATGCTGGCGCTCAGCTCGTCGAGGCGCTCCAGCACAATCGCGCCTCTGGTTTCTTTGTCAAAGGTTAGAACGGTGTTGCCTCGAAAGTCTTGCATAGCCCCGCAAAGTTCGCGGCACAGTGCGAGCGGCATTAGGTCGCGATGGAAGGTCTCGCCCGCCAGCGATCGGGTCACCGCTCCGTTGGAGCTGATCAGCCACAGATCGAAGCCCAACTGCTGCGCAATCGGCAAGGCAAACATATGCCGTCGTCCCGTGACTAGAACGATCTCGATGTCCGCGGCATGGGCACGGCGCAAGGCAGCCAGGTCGCCCTGAGAAATTTGAAATTGTGGGTTCAGCAAGGTGCCGTCAATGTCTGTGGCAATCAGGCGGATTGAGCCAGGCGTCTGGCTTCCGGCGTCCGGCTTGGGCAAACAAGCAGATTCGGTCACCCTGTTATTGTGACATACAGCATCCGGTGGATTCGCAACTCGCATGCTATATTCGGTCTCGCATGGGATCGCTCTTCTTTTTCTTGCACGGGTGGGGATTCATTCTTCAGGGCGTGGCCATCGTGCACTTTATCCGTCGCCGTCCAGATACTTATTGGATTTTTGTCATTCTGTTTCTGGGATGGATCGGAGCGGTGGTTTACATTGTTGCGGAAGTCATCCCGGATGCGGGTTTGCTGCGCGGATCGTTTCAAGCATTTCCGCGACGAAGGCGCATTCACGAACTGGAGCGGGCGATCCTCGATAACCCTTCAGCAGGGAATTACGAAGAGCTGGGTTTGTTGTATTTGGACGATGGCGATTTTGCGCGAGCGCGCGGATGCTATGACCGTTCTATTTCACAACGAACGGATTCGGTGGATCCGTTTTATCGGCGCGGGGTAGCGGAAGTCGAATTGGGCGATTTCGCCGCAGCCGTGCCCGATCTCGATCGGGCCGTCAGTTCCGATCCGAACTACGACTTCCAACGCGCAGCAGGCCTTTTAGCTCATGCGTATGCTGAGACCGGACAGTCCGAAAAGGCCGATGCGCTTTTTCAGCAGGCCACAAAGACTTCCACGAGTTCCGAAACCTATTACAACTACGCGGTCTTTCTTCTCGCGAAGGGCCGCAACGACGAAGCGCGGCAATGGGCCCAGAAGATTCTAGACAAGCGACCAAGCATGCCGGCTTACCAGCGGCGTCGTGAGCGCGCCTGGTTTCGAAAAGCTTATGCGCTACTGGCGCGGTCGCGGCTCTGAGCAATTTCGAAACGCTGGATCGTTCACTTCCGACCCGCCCAAGGAGCGTCCACGATGGAGCAACGGGTGAGCATAATCATGCTTGGCGTGGCAGACCTGAATCGGAGCCGAGAATTTTACGAACACATGGGCTGGCGGAAGTCGATGGCACAGACTGAAGGCGTTGTGTTCTTTCAAGCGGGCGGAATGGCTCTCGCTTTATACCCACGGCAAGAGCTTGCCAAAGACGCGAATATTGCCGCCGAGGTTCAGGGATTTAGCGGAATGTCGCTTGCGTACAACGCCCGCAATCGTGACGAAGTGGACGCAGTGCTCGTCGAGGCAGAAGCCGCCGGCGCAAGAATTCTCAAGCCGGCACTGGAAGCGTTCTGGGGCGGCTATTCGGGTTACTTCGCTGATCCGGATGGATTCTTGTGGGAGATCGCGTGGAATCCCGGCTTTCCGATGGCGGAAGATGGAAGCATTCAGATTCCTGAGTAGACGGCCAGTGCCGATTAATAGCGGTCGTTAGTGTTGATGTTGAATCCAAGGATGGCATTGATCTCGATAGGCTGGCCCCCGCGCGTGGCCGGACGGAATTTCCAACCGGGAAGAGCGGCAACGATTTTTGCGGTCATGACTGCGGGGCCCGGTTCGAGGACCTGAAGATTTTTCAAGTTGCCGGAAGCGTCCACCTTGCACTTCACTACGATCCGGTTATGGGGAAGATCCTTTGGCAGTTCGGTGCGTAGGCCCTGAGGCCCCATGAGTGGCCCAGTGCGGCCTCCAGAGCCGGGGCTAGCTTCGGCGAATTGCATCACGGCTGTGCCTGCTGACGTTTCGACGTAAACGGTGTAGTTGTCGCCGGGCAGCTTTCCGTAGAAATCAAATGCGCCGCCCGAACGCGACGTCGCCACGATGGTGATGGCCGGACCTTTGTCTCCCTGAACTGATGAGCGCCCGGGCAGAGTGGGGTCGTTGGTACCTTCACCACCAGAGCCGAAGCTGGGCAAAGTCACCACGGTGCTGCCGCCGCGGACATCGACTCCAGGGACTGACGGGGAACCACTCGTCGCATTGCCAGCGCCGCCGGGGCCCGGCGTAGGCGAGATTCCGCCACGCGCATTTGGATCGGAGCCGTGTCCGGGTCCAGTTTTGCCAGCCCCCGAACCATCGCCGGTCAAGCCGCTGCCGGGGCCGTTGCCCGAGCCAAGACCTGAGCCATCACCCTGGCCGCCCAAGCCCGGCTTGTCTCCGCCGCTGGGCGAAATGGCGAGCGAACCTTTGCCGCCATTTCCGGGTATGCCGACCGCTGAGCCCGGCTGCGACGACAAAACAACTCCAGACGTGTCGCTATTGCCGTTTCCACCTTTTGGCGGGGCGAGCACCGATCCCATATCGCCGGGACCGCCGAGGCCGGCGCCTTTTCTGCCGCTTCCAGAGCCAAATGGCGTGGAACCTCCGCCAAGACCGGGTGGTGGCGGGATTACGTTGCTGGCTAGGGTGTTCCCATTTCCTGTGCCGCCTCCACCCGCGCCCCCAGCGCCGGAGACTGACGGAGGGGGAGGAATCACATTTGTGCCCGGAGAATTGCCCGGAGAGCCACGCCGCGAGGTTCCAGATGAAGCGGCGCTGCCGGAACCTCCAGCGGATGGTGGCGGCGGAATAATGTTGCTGGCAAGTCCTCCCGCGGTTCCATTCGGGTTACGGGAAGTTCCAGACGCACTATCTGGAGACACATTCGGAGGAGGAGGCACGACATCCTGCGTTCCAAAAAGCTTTCCAATGATGCTGCTCACGATTGACGTATTGTTCGTGGCAGCCGGCGGCGGAGGGACAATGCTCTGCGATGTGCCGGGCGCACCCCCGCTCTCAAGCCTGCGCAATTCACGCGTTGAATCCGCCGAAGGCGGGGGCGCGACCACCGAAGGAGCAGGCATGTTTAGTTTCGCTGTGCGATCACTCTCCCGTTCCGGAGCGGAAACCGGCGGGGGAACCACGGCTGTGCTGTTCATCTGCACGCGGGAGGGCGACACTTCGCGGCTGGCGGACATGGGCGCAGGCGGAATCACGCTCCCTTGCAAATCTGGAGTGGAGCGGCCTCGATCACGAGAGACGCGACTCGGCGCAGGCGCAACCACGTTTGAGTTCAAAGCCGGTGGGGTAAGCGTCCGGTCGCGTGATACATTTGGCGCGGGAGCGATGACGCTGGAATTCAATGCCGGCGCGACCAAACGGTGCTCGGACTGCACGCTCGGGGCGGGGGGGACAATCGCGGCATCCAGCGTGGGTAAGTTGCGGGCTTGCTCGCGAGAAACATTGCTCGCCGCGGGCGCAACCACATTTTCAGAGAGTCGTGGAGCAACCAGAGAAGAGCGCAAACCCTCGGCCGACGGTGCTCCGGGAGCGGCCTTCATGGCCAACAGATTGGCGACTGCGGCGCTGGAAGAGGGAAGTTTAAGGTTGGGAGCATCGACCACTCTTGGAGCTAGCGAGGCGCCACGAGCTACGCGAATCGTCTGCGTGCGGTGATGAGCTTGGCGGCCACCAGCACGGCCAGTCGTTCCAGTTTGCGCACCGCCCACATCCTGAGTGCGCGGGAGTTCGTCGCCGGAGTAGTAGATTACTTCGTAGGGAACAAGTTTCGGCGCGGCGTAGGGACGCAGGTGGGCGATCTGCCGCGGAAGAACCATTACAACGAAAAGCAGAAATGCTTCCAGCAGCAACGCGGCCGCCATGTTCCGATGAGAGGAAACACCGTGCGGCGCTTCGCCAGCCAGTCGGGACCCAGAGCGGGCAAACGCGGGGCGGATGGAAGTAACGAACTCTTCCCAGCGCGGCGCCCACTCTACCAGGAGTTTCGGCGCATCGTGGACGTGGACAAAGATGTCGGTCCGTTCGAGTTGGAGCGTTTCGGTCAAACGTGAATCTCTTTTTCCCGGTTAACGTCGTCTGGATTTATGCCTGGGGGAGTGCCGCGGATCGAGCCGCCGGACCGCATCTTGATCTCAATTCTATCTCCTAACAGGGTTCCAGTAGAAGAGGCAGTATTTGGGGGCAATTCCAGCACCGATCTGGCCTGCACCCGCACAGGTGCGAACCGCCATGGTCGAAAATTGCGCTCGATGTGTATCACCGTGTTGGAACGGTCGAGATAAACCACGTCGATTGCGAAGCGCATTCCAAACGTATGGACGCCACGGCAGGGCCGGATCCAGAGTCCGCCTCCGTTCAGGAAGTCGGCTTCAGATGCGCCCAGCAGGCCACGCAATCGCGACCAGTGCGTATCGGCTACCGCCAGTTCGGTGGCAAGGTAGCGCTGGCGGGTTTGGTTGAAGGCCTGGCCGTGCGGGACGACTCCCGACATAAATCTCCTGATCCTCTTCCGCTTGGTTATCGCTACAGTAACTTCTCATTCCCCGCCAATTAATTTTCGGCGTTCACTTGCCGGCCAGCGAGTGATATGCCTGAATCAGCGCGGGACCAATCGTGACGAAGAGAAACGGTACCAGAATGAATATAACGAGGGGAGGAACCATCTTAATTGTAGTCTTGGCGGCCTGCTCTTCGGCGCGCTGCCTGCGGGCGGTCCGCAGAGAGTCCGAATGCACGCGCAGGGCCTGGGCTACACTGGTGCCAAAGCGATCCGTTTGGATCAGAGTCCCAACCAGAGAGCGAATGTCATCCACGCCAGTACGGTCAACTAGATTGCGCAACGCTTCGGCACGGGGTTTGCCGGCCCGCATCTCAAGGTTCACCAAATGGAACTCATCGCTGAGGTCAGGATGGGTATGGTGGAGATCTTTTCCTACGCGCATCAACGCCTGGTCCAAAGCCAAGCCGGCTTCGATGCAAATCACGGTAAGGTCGAGAGCGTCCGGCAAGGCGAGGCGAATGCGCTGCTGGCGATTCTTGATCATGCGCTTCAGAATGAAACGCGGAATGAAGAAGCCGAAAGCAGGCACGCACACCAACAAAGGAAAGCTGCCGACGCCGGAGAACACGATGACGCCTGCCAGGCCGAGAAACGCCAACAGAAGGCGAGATCCGAAATAGTAGCTGACGTGGCGCGAGTCCCGGAGTCCGGCTTGAATCAGCCATGCCCGGGTGCGTGACACGTCCGATGGAGACAGTGGAATGGCCTTGCTGAGCGGATCGAGCGCCTGCTCGATGCGCTCCTTCACTTTCATCGCAGGCGCTTCCTGGGCTTGAGCCGGCTGTCCGCCCAAAGCGCGCAAACGAGCTCCCAGCACGGAACTGGGGGTCGCTACCGCGGCACCAAAAGAAAAAACCACTAGCACCACGGTCACGAATACGACGATAGTTAATATCAGAGGCAGCATGACGCTAAGAACTTATTAAAACAAAACATTACTTAATCTAAGTATCATTAATCTTATAGTTAAAATTCTTAAACCTACACTTCAATCTTAATGATCTTCCGGATCACGAAATAGCCGGTGGTTTGCAAAGCGATGCTAATGACCAACAGCGCGTGGCCTATGGGATCGACAAAAAGCGGCCTTACAAATTCCGGGCTGAAGATCTGCAGAATTGCCACCACAGCCGGAGGCATCGCCATCAGCAATGCCATCGTAAGCCGGCCCTGGGCGGTGTGAACCCGCACCTGCCGCTGAATCTTGAAGCGCTCACGAATAATCGACGAAAGATTGCCAAGAATCTCCGCAATGTTGCCGCCGGTTTCGCGCTGCAACATGACTGCGGTAGCAAAGAATTTTATGTCCACCAGCGGCACTCGCTCGGTGAAATTCATGAGCGCGTCGCGAACCGGCATGCCGAACTTTTGCTCTTCAAAAAGCTGGCGGAACTCGCTGGCCAGCGGCTCAGGAACTTCGCTGGATATCATTTCGAGAGCTGTGGTAAAAGCGTGGCCGGCGCGGACGGCGCGCGCCAGGGTGTCAATCGCATCGGGAAAAAGTTCCTCGATCTTTTCGAAGCGCTTCTGGCGGCGATAAGACACGAACGAATACGGAAGAACCATCCCAATTACAAGCCCTGCCCAGGCGATTGCAGGATTTTTGCTCCACACCAGGGCGATGAATCCGGCGCCGACACCGCAGGCCAAGCAGAGCAAAAGAAAGTTGCCCGCGCGAACTTTCATGCCCGCCTGCACTAATGTTTCCTGTATCGCGGAAACCCGTTCTGAGCGACGCAGCAAGGCGTCGAAGGCGGAAATCTTGCTCAGTTGCTCATCGCGAAGGAGCGCGAGTTCGGCATCGGGCTCGCGCTCCGGCGCTTTCTGAACGTTCGCGAGCCGGTCCTTGATGAGCCGGGCCTGGGCGTTGCGCTGGTCGAGCAGCGAAGCCACAACGAAGGCAACGACCGCAACTACCAGAAACACGAGAAGTGCGATGAGTGTTGGCATGACAGTTCTCTAAGGCCGCATTCTTACGTTCGATCTGCTGTTGGAAATCAAATTTCCGTCCTCGACTCAAATAATGCCGCGCGCAAGCGTGCGCCGTAAGTCGCCAACCGCTCGGAAAAATGAGGTCGCACGCCGGTGGCACGGAAAACCCCGCGGACCTTGCCGGAGTCGTCGATGCCGCGGCGTTCGAAGACGAAAATATCCTGCATGGTGATGATGTCGGCTTCCATTCCTGTGACCTCTGAAATCGAAATGACTTTGCGTGTGCCGTCGGACAACCGGGTGACCTGCACTACGGCATGAATGGCGGACGAAATCTGATGGCGCACCGCGCGCTCTGGAATGTTCAGATTAGCCATCGAAACCATATTCTCGACGCGGGATAGCGCGTCGCGCACGGAGTTGGCGTGAACCGTGGTGAGCGAGCCTTCGTGGCCGGTATTCATGGCCTGCAACATGTCGAAAGCCTCTTCGCCGCGGACCTCGCCGACGATGATGCGATCGGGGCGCATACGCAAGCTGTTGATGACCAGCTGCCGCTGCCGCACCGCGCCCTGGCCTTCAATGTTGGGTGCGCGAGTCTCCAGGCGGACAACGTGGTCTTGTTTGAGCTGAAGTTCAGCGGCGTCTTCGATGGTGACAATCCGCTCCACGTTTGGAATGTAGCCTGAAAGCACGTTGAGCAAAGTGGTCTTGCCGGCGCCCGTTCCGCCGGAGATCAGCAGGTTTAATTTCCCCTTCACCATCGTCGATAACAGTTCCAGCATGGCCTCGGTCAACGAATGGTTCTCGATCATGTTGCGGGCCGTGACCGGATCGCGCCCGAAACGGCGGATCGAGAGACACGCGCCATCGAGAGCCAGCGGCGGAATAATCGCATTCACACGGGAGCCGTCAGGCAGGCGGGCATCCACCATGGGAGACGATTCATCGACCCTTCGGCCAACGCGGGAAACGATGCGCTCGATGATCTGCATCAAGTGCTGGTTATCTTTGAAAGACAGCCCGGTTAATTCCAGTTTGCCGGCACGCTCGACGTAAACCCGGTCAAAGCGGTTCACCAGAATGTCGGAGATGGTGTGATCCTTAAGCAGAGGCTCAAGTGGACCCAGACCGAAAATTTCGTCGAGAATCTCGCGAGAAAGTCGCTCGCGTTCGGCGAAGCTGAGTGGAATGACTTCACTATTAACGGAGTTGCGAATGAGGACGAGAACTTCTTCGCGCGCCGCGGTGCTGGTGCTGCGGCCGAGTTTTTCCAGATCGAGCCGGTCGAGAATTTTGCGATGCAGATCTGACTTTACCTGCTGGTACTCGCTGCGCTCGAAGGTTTGCAGATTCGCCATAAGTCTTACACCGTCTTAAACAGCGACCACGCCGCACGTTTCACATCGACGTCATTGCGGGTCAACTCTTGCGCCAACCCGGAAAAACAGCGGGCAATCTCAGTGTGACTCTGTTCCATCACGGGGGCGCCGCGGTCGATCGCCGAGGAAATCGCGAAATATTGGTTCGGAACGCGCCACAACAATTTGATGCCGGCGGCGTTCTCCGCATCCGCTTCGGTGAAGCCGGGAACTTTGCGGAAGCGGTTCAAGACCAGGCGCACGCGCTCGCGGTTACCAGTCTCCCCAAGATATTGCTGCACTCGCGCCGCGCTCCACAGGGAAGCAACATCGGTGCAGGCAACGAGCAGCACACACTCTGACAAATTGGAAACCAGGCGGCTCGCAGCATCGAGGCGTGAAGAGTTATCCACGACTACATAGCGGTAGTGCGACACGAGCATGTCAAACAAGCGGACGAACTCGGTGGTCGAGGGTTCGATGGCCGCGGGCACATTCGTTCCGGCGAGCAGTTGCAGACCGCCGCCGTGCCGGGTCATGAAACTTTCGAGCAACGAACTATCCATGCGGTGGAGATTGCGTGTAGCGTCGGCAACCGTGAATAGAGGCTTGAGATTGAGATGCAGCGCAGTGTGTCCCAGCGGTGCAAGATCGACCAGAGCCGTTTGCCCGTGCGCTGCCTGCAGGGCAAGCGCGAGATTCACCGCAACAGTAGTCGCTCCGCTTCCGCCCTTCGCATTGACCACTGAAAAGACCTTGCCGCGCGGACCTTCTTTTTGCACGCGCCGCTGGGCGGTGGTCAGTCGAACAAAAGCTTCGAGAAGATCAGTGGTGGTTGTCGGGCGCTCGATGAACTCTCGCGCTCCGGCGCGCATGGCGGTCACGATGGTCTGCGGCTGATTCAGACTGCCGATGGCGAATACGGCGGCCTCGGGGAGTTCCTGATGCAGAAGTTCAATTGCGCGCATCGCAAGCGTAGGATTATCCGCCGGAATATCGACGAGAATCACCTCAGGAGTCGCAGCCTGCACCCTGCGCGTCACGGGGTCCGTCGCCGACACCGGGAAATTGGCGCAGCTATGAACCGTGCGGGCCACGCTGGTGCCGTCGACCAGCACTTGCAGCACGGTGCGCTGTTCATTGTCAGTGGCTACGATAACGACTGAAAGCTCGGCCATTTCCTGCGACTGTCCCCTACTTATTCCACTCCAACCTAAAGCGTTCGTGTTCTTTCCGGGCTCTCAAGAACCCACTCTTTCAGAAACGATTACTTGCCCGACGGCTTTTTCCCGTCAAACTTATCCTTATCCATAAACGGTTGCGGATTCTTGGGTCCAGGCGGTGTTTCGCTGTTGGGCGAAACCCGGTGCACCGTACACAGAACCATGAGTTCGGAATTGCTCTTTTGGACGCTCTTACTCTTAAAGAAATTGCCCAGGATTGGAATATCGCCCAAGCCTGGAACTTTGTTCCAGATATCGGTGGCGCGGTTGTCGATTAATCCCGCGATCACAAAACTTTGTCCGTCTCGCAATTCGAACTCGGTCTCCGCCTTGCGCGTGCTCAAGGCCGGGATGGTGAAACCGGAAATGGTGAGTGCATCGGCAAAGTCCAGCGTGCTGACTTCAGGCGCGACGGTCAGGTGGATGTTGCCGTTCGGCATGATCACCGGAGTGAATTCCAACTTCACGCCAAATTCCTTAAAGGAGATGGTCACTGCCGTAAAGCCCGCGCCGGGCTGCACGATGGGAAAAGGGAACTGGCCTCCGGCGAGAAAACTGGCCTTCTTGCCGTTGACGGCAATCAGATTGGGCTCCGCCAGAATCTGAAGTAAGTTCTTACTCTGCAGCGCCTCGAGCACGGCTCCCAAGTGAATGTCTGGGCGGAATAAGAACAAATTCAGAACATTGCTCACGGTTTGATTGGATTGAAACGGCCCGGTGACGCCGGTGATATCGCTGATGGCCTCAGAGCCGAAGCCGCCGAACTGGCCAGTGGTAGCGGTTCCAATCGTATTTCCCGCACCGGTGGAGAAGAAATTCACGCCAAGTTGCGTAGTGGCAGAGCGATCGACTTCGGCGAACTTCACTTCCAGCAGAACTTCCTGCGCTCCTACTGGACCGAACGTGAGTACATTGACGACATTCTTCGAATAGGCGGCAGCCAGTTCTCCGGCGCGCTTGGCAACGTCTTCGGTCGTCACGTGCCCGGAAAGGACGATGGCGGCGCGCGAAGGAGTAACCGAAATCTGTTCGTCTGGAAAGACCCGGTGTTCTTCTTCTGCGCAGGCGCTGACATCGACATCGACGCGCAGATCGAAGCTGCGCGAACGCTCCAGTTCGTCCCAGATGATTAAGGAAATCTCACCGGGGGATCGGCCATGGACCAGAATCTGAGTGGAAGTCACGGGGTTGGCGAAAGCGACGTTGGGATCGGTTACCGAGATCCGCTTGATCGTTTCGGTCGTGTTGATGAGCAGAGACTTGCCGACCATCACCCGCAGCGGGGCAGAACTTTGCGACTGCGCCGACTGGGGAGGAAGAGTGGCCTGGCTGACATTCGGCGGAACCGTCTCCTGCGGCGTTGGGTCGGGCTGAGTCGCAGGCGTTTGCGCCTGTGCCAACGCGAGCACTGGCAGCAGGAACCAGAGTGCGGCAGTTACCAACAGTTTCGTACAAACCTTCATCGTGTGATTCCTCTCCACATGAGGAAACCTGCAGTGCAGCAACTTGACGGTCAGGCCAAACCTGTTCTCCGATTACTTGGGGTCTTCACCACTGCTTGGTTCCGGAAGCTTGACCACGTCCGGCGTCTTTTTATCACCTTGATAAACCTCGATGCTGAGGACTGAGGGAGAGGGGGGTGGTAGAGCCTTCAGCGGTTGTTTGACTTGGCGAACATGAACCGGCTGAGGAGCTGCCTGCGGAGTGCTGCCCTTATAAAGTCCTTTAGCGTTAGCCGCGGCCACTTCGTCCTGCCGGGTATCCAGCGGATTGCGCAGGGCAAGCTGAATGTGACCTTCGGAGCTCGCCAGAGTTAGGCGTTCCGCATCGTCGGGTGAAACCAGAAGCGTGATCACTGGCGTGTTCTGAGCTTCTCCAGCGGCGTTTCGTTCCAGCTTGTTCCCGGCGGCAATCACGGCTACGTTCTGCAGCACTGTTGTCGTCTGGGGTTCACTCCCACCGTTCGGCGTACCCGTCAGCAGAACGTCAACTCGAGTTCCTGGGCCGGTAAAACCGGCAACTGAGACGACCTCATTCACCCGCACCGAAACTGCGCGCATTCCCGGAGGAATCAACGACGGAAGACCTGCCCCGGCATTTTCAGGAGCCAGCTTGTTGGGCAAAATGAATTCGCCCCTGGAAATGGGTAAGATCACTCCGCGACCCATGACTTTTGATCGCTTGTTGTACGTTCCGGAGGGAAGAGCTGAGGCTGGGTACCTCACCGTAGTCACGTCGTGTTCTTCGACTCTGGCTCCGACTTGAATGTCGTTAGCGGCCACAATCACGTCTACACCTGGTTCCGCGTTCGACGTGGCTCTTCCTTCCAGATTTTTGTAGACGAAAAGAGCGACCACGGCTCCAAAAGCCAGGGCCACAATTCCGATCGTCAACAAACGTGTGCGGTTCATAGAACTCCGTCAGGGCAAGCAGGCAAAATGGGCCGCCACCGTAAACGGGCGAGAATCGGCCTTTGTTTCCGTTGCGCCGTGCAAACTTTACTGAATCGAACTGGCTACGTTGGAGAAAACATTATTTGCGTTGGAGCCGATCAGACGAATGGTCCCCACGACAATTACCAGGATCACAGCCAGCATCACAGCGTATTCCGCAATATCCTGTCCCTTTTCGTCATGCCAAAACCTTCTCAAATGCTCCATAATTCTCAAAGCCTCCTAAGGGAAACATCAAACGCGTTTTAACCGGGTTTGGCCGAGGCAATGGCGTAGTTCCAGCGACTGCATTCCGATTGCACAATCCTCTGGCGATTTGTCCCGACCACGATTCCCACCATAATACCCTGCGAAATGGTCGGAAGTGTAATTTATTGCATGTCTCCGGTAACCACGGTGCAACTTTCCGACTGACCGGTCCTCTGGGGATGGAACTAGCCCGGTCGGTTGGCACTCGGGCGGAAGAGGCCGCAAGGACAAGGATTATCGCTTGGGAGTCCTCATAAATGACCGTCCAGCCAGGAGCGCTGCGTAGACCGACCGCCAAGGCCGAGTTGGTTGGAACCAGCACAGTTTTGATGTTCCAGCGCTCGAGGACCTGCCTCCACGAGCCCTTGAATCGATAGGTTTCCGCAAACTGATCAAGCGGTGGTGGATCATCTTGTCGATTGTTTACCGAACTCGCGTAAAGATCGGCCCGTCCGTCAATGAAGACCCGAGTCAAAGGATAAAGCTTCCAGATGAGGTACCCTCCCCAATCATAATCGTTGAAGATTGGTCCATCGGCGGGGTGAGCCTGAAGAAAACTGACGGCGCCCGCAGGAAAGGCTTGCATCTCGGCCTGAGGTTCCTGCCAAACCACTCGGGCGGTATGGACGCCGACGAACGCTGCCATGGCGAGGAGAATTACCGCGTTGAACGAAGCGCGGGATGCAAGCATAGGCCGAGAAGGTAACTTTTGCGACTCGCTCCGGGGCCAATTTCCGAGCCTTTGGCTGATCAGAGGAGTCGCAATCAAAACGAACAAAGGCATCAGGCGAATAGAACCGAGGCTAGCATACAAGCCGACGAGTAGCAGGAGTAGGTCACGAGGACGTAACGGAACGCGAGACCAGCTAATCGCAGCGAACGTGGCCAGCACGAGCAACAGAAACAGCCAATATTCTGCGCGATGAAAATTGGGCGAGGCCCATTCCGCAATGTATTTCTGCATTGCGGTGGAACGCAAAGTTTCCACCGGATAAACGAACATCCGCAGACCGTTCGGATTTACCGGCACAATCAACAAGTCGAGCAGCAGTATCCACGCCTGCATGCGCAGGTGCTTGGCGCTCTGTCGTCGAGCGGAACCAAGTGCGCGCTCGATGAATCCTCCTGCAAGGAACAACGCTGACAACACCAGTCCCAATGCGAAGCCAGCATGCAGATTCACCCAAAGAACCGTTAGTGGGAGCGTCCACCAGAGAATTCTCGGATGGTGTTCGGATCCCTCGAGAATCAGCAGCCACAGACTCGTCAGAAACAAAGAGATAATTTGTGGACGCACTCCCCAAAGGGGCGCAGTGGCCCCGGCCGCGATGAGCGTGGCCACGCCCGCTACGTAGGGTGCCGAACTACAGCGTAGAAAAAGCAAGAAAAACGTCGCGCACACGATCGCGGCGAAGGTCAGGATCAGGCCGGTTGATCCCGCTGTGCGTTGAAGTTCATAAATAAAAAGCTCGCTCAACCACTCGTGGGCAACCCAGGGTTGCCCAGCACGAGTGTAGGAGAAAAGATCGGCATGCGGAACGCTTCCGTGTTCAGCGATGAACTGGCCAGTCTTAAGATGCCACCAGACGTCAGGATCGGTGACATTCCGCGACGCCATATCGAAAATGCCGAATAAGACGACTGCAAAAAAAATGTTTCTGGTTCGGAGCAGGGCCTTCATAAGGGAGTCATCATATCTGTTGAGAGTGGCACATAATGGCAGGAGTGGATGTCACAACCTCGGTAATGAGAGGCGGGTTCAACAGCAGCCTGATCCAGAAATTCAAGTAACCCAGCTTCATCGCAATCTTCAGCTCAATTCTTCTGCATTCTCTTTTCGAAAGAGGACGACAGCCAGCATCGGCAGGTAGTTGAAGATCACAACCCATCTTCCGACCTGCGTAAAATTATCCGGGAGGTGATACCACCGCCAAATTCCCTCGCACCAACTGAGGCCCGCGGTAAGAACGATCTGCAGCCTCGACTTGGGAATGAGCCAGAGAATGAAGCTGTCGAAGAACCAGCGCTGTGGCATGACCGACGAAAGTAGCAGCAGCCATGCGTCCCGGTCGCGGTAACGCGCCAGAGCAAGCAAGATCAGAGGCCCAGGGAACACCAACAGCGGAATGAAGTGCTCATAGTATTGTGTTTGGCCGAGCCACAGACGCGGCCAGCTTGGCAGAACAACGATGCTTAAAGCTCCTACGATAAGGCATGCAAGAATGCCGCGGCGCGAGAGCCGCGTAAGGAAGACTGGCAGTCCTACTTGCGGCTTCATCATAGTTACTGGCAGCAGAAGAGGAAAGAATGCGCTTGCAGCAATGACCGCGGACCACTGAGCGACCAAAAGACCCGCCCAATATGGGTACGAAAAAAAAACTAAAAGCCGGCAATAATTTTGGCGGGCGAGGCCGAACGCCAGCAGGAATGAACTAATTCCATAAAACAAACCGGCCGCGATCTCCGGCGTAACATGCAAGAAGGGTAATGCGACGAAAGCCGCAGGCAAGGGATATTGCTCGAACCGGGTGTCGTAAGGATTTTCGTGCGCAACGACCCGCTCCGCCAAATGGATAGCCCAACGGAAGTCGCCAGCGCCCTGGTGGAAATGTTTGAGCAGGAACCAACAGAACCCTCCGGTGAATACGCCGATCACCGCCGAAATTGAGATACGCTTTACCACGGAACGTTTTTTCCTCACCAGTTGTAACATGGGGCGGTCGATTTTTACGGGATTTGCGTGCGAGAGGCGCGCTTCGCAGACTTTGAGTAAGCACTTCCGATCAATCAAATCTCTTGTGCTGGCGGCTGTGGCCGCGGCAAGCATGTGGTTCTACGTGAACGGCATCTTGCGCGCACACCAGATTGCCGATGCCAACGTGCGCCAGGTGCCACGCGGGAATCTCTCCGATCTTTATCCTCGATGGTGGGGAACCCGCGAGCTTTTGCTCCATCATCGCAATCCGTATGGCCGCGACGTCACGCTCGAAATTCAGGAAGGATATTACGGCCGACGGCTGGATCCCGCGCGACCCAATGATCCGAAGGACCAGCAGGGATTTGCATACCCGGTATACGTGGTGTTTCTGTTGGCGCCGCTCGTCTGGGTTCCGTTTCCCGCGCTGCTGGTCGCGTTCTATTGGCTGCTAATCATATCGACCGCCATCAGCGTACATCTTTGGCTGCGCGTATTGAAGTGGCCGCTGGGCGCAACGGACGTTGTCGTCTGTGTCACGCTAACCCTTGGAAGCTTTGCGGCGGTGCAGGGGATCAAGCTGCAGCAACTAAGTCTTCTAGTGGCGGCTTTGATGGCCGGTGCAGTCGCTTGTGTGGCGGGTGGACACCTATTTGTCGGCGGGGCGCTGCTAGCGTTGGCAACCATCAAGCCGCAACTGGCATGGGGCCTGGGAGCCTGGTTGCTTTTCTGGGCAGCGAGCGATTGGCGGAATCGGTGGAGGTTTGTTCTTGGTTTTGCGATGGTGATGGTGCTGCTGCTTGCCGGCGCCGAGATCGTTCTGCCCGGCTGGATGGGCATGTTCACTGATGCCGTGGGACGATACCACAACTACACCCAAAATCGGTCTGTGCTGGATGAACTTGTGCCGTGGGCATATGCTGGAACGATTCTGGCTGTGGTTGCAGCGGTTGCGTCTGCGACTGTTCTCTGGAGACAGCGCAACGTGGTAAGCAGTGCCACAGGGCTTGAACGAGCTGCTGCTCTGGCTCTGGCACTCACGGTGCTGGTCGTGCCCATGTACGCTCCATATAACCACGTGCTGCTGCTGCCCGCGATTCTGGTGCTGGTGCGGGATCGAACAATTTTCTTTTCGCGATCGCGCGGAGTTCGGTTCCTCTATCTCGCGGGGACCGTCGTCTTGCTCTGGCAGTGGATCGCGAGCTTGGGTTTGAGTGCTGCCTGTTTGTTTGTCTCACGAACATGGGCGCTCAACAGGTGGCAGTGGCCCTTCCTGGCCACTTTCGCCCTGCCTGTAGTCGTCTTCGCTCTGATCCTTCTGGATACAATTTTTCGGGGTCAGCCTGGCAACTTGGAAAGATCGCTATTTAGAAAGGCCGCGACTTAGCTGATCCGATCCTTCGCTCTGCCACGCGCCGAACGAGTTGACAACAAACAAGATAAGTAGTGGAACCGAAATGAGTGCGTATGCCCTCGCCTGCAGAGCCCAAAGATGCAGTGGAGGTAGAAACAGAATGGCTACCAGACCGGCCGTGATCCAGTCCGCCAGACGCGGTCTTCTTCTGACTGCGCGATCCACCATTAGCGCAAGCGGGAGCAACAAAACTGTCAGGTCGTGCGGATTCAGGTGATAGCTGACCAGGAGTGCGAACAACACCGTGTTGGCGAAGGCTCGATCAAAATTGTCGTAACCATTCGCAGTCGCATCCGCTTCCCGCGTGAGCCGCAAATCTTTCCATCCGATAACAGTGATAAGCAGCGCCACAACGGAGCTAGTCGAAAGCACGGTGATCGCCCCTGTCGACCAGTCGTTGTGAAAAATCACGTAGACCAACCCACGGAGGTTCGCCATCGCTTGTGGGAAAATCCCTGCAAATGTCTGCTTTCGGAGATGCAATAGGAATGCTGGATAGTCGCGGAATACTGACCATCCAGAGATTGCAGCCGAAACAACCGCCAATGCGACCGTTACCAAGCCGAAACCTTTTGCCATGCTCTTCCTGGCACTATCCTCTCTGGTTAATAAGAGCACCGCCAACACCGGCAGCACCAGATGGAACTTGAAGAGTCCCAGGCCAAGCCAGTATCCCGCGGCAAATGCACGGTTCCGCCGCAGAGCCTTGAACGCGAGGACGAGCAGGAATAAGAGGAGCAGCGAATCCTGACCTTGCTGAATACAAAGAGCCAGTGGAACAAAAGTGAGGGACGCAGCCAGCAATACCCGCCAATTACGCGACCTCGGCACCTCACCGCACAGCAAACGACAGCCGGCAGCGAACAATGCCAGATTCAGCAGAGACCACAGCAGGTATGCGTATTTCAGGGGCAGCCACGCCACGGTCAGATAGAGAACAATTTCGAATGGAGGATGAATGTAGAGCGTGCCGACTCTCCCAGTGTCGCGGGCTTGGTATTGGCGCTGGGCTTCCGCATCGTAGAGTTGGTGCCCGTGCCCCCCGGCTACCATCCGTGCTGCGGCGTAGAAATCAGGAAAGTCGCTGTCCCGCAGATCCGCTGAGAAACGAGCGCCGGCGAAGACCATTACCAAAAGCACAAAGACCACGAGAACGAAGGTCTGCACTGCGCCGACCGCTGGCCTGCGAGGTGTCTCTTGCGGAAGCATGTTGCGGCAGTCTATCGGAGGTTCAACGGAAGCGCTATGGTGGCCTTCGTGAATGCTCTTCCCGTTGGAGTATGATTCTTGTCATTATTCATACGGGGCGGGACTTCCAGGCTAAGCTGGCCCAGGAGGTGTCGCGACCTCCACATTCCATGGCCTTAAACGCGATAAGTCGTCCGCAGTCCTCGGGGTCAGGCGTATTTCCCGCGCTGGTGCTCGTGCAAGGCAACGAGCAGCGAAACATCGTCCTTAACCGCACGCCTTTCAGCGTGGGGCGCAAGGTGGATAAGGACCTAGTAATCGCTGATCCTCGCGTTTCGCGCGACCATGCCCTAATCGTGCTCGAAGAAGACGGATTCTTTCTCGTCGATCAAGGCAGCAAGCACGGTACGTTTGTTAACGGCGAGCGTATTCAGCGGCAACGGCTCGAGCGCAATGATCGTCTGGAATTTGGCGCGCGCGATTCCACCTATGCCATTTTTAATCCGGCTCACAGCACCTCCAATACCGCCCGCGAGTTCCTCAGCCAGATTTCCGGCATTCAAATTTCGCAGGAAGCCACGGACCTTGAGAAGCTCACGCTGTTCCTGGAAGCCGCGCGCAAACTCAACACCGCCGGTGTGCTCGACGAAATTCTGATGACGATGCTGGAAGTCACGTTGCGGCTGACTCGCGCCGAACGGGGCTACGTCTTCTTAAAAGACGAGGAAGGCAATCTGCGGCTGGCGGCCGGGCGCAACAGCAAGGGTGAATCGCTGCTCGACGATAAAACGATTTCGCATTCCGCCCTCGAAGAATCCCTGCGCTCAAATTCTGAGTTTCTGCTGACCGATACCGGCAGCTCCGCTGATCTGGCAGGCCGCCAAAGTATCGTGGCCTACGATCTTCGCACCGTGATTTGCATTCCGCTCCGCAAGCGCCAAGTACAAGCCACGCGTGACGCGCAGACACCTGCCCCGGGCTCGTCGAACCCGGCTGCAGAGGTAACTGGAGTTCTGTATGTCGATTCGCGCTTTGCCTCTCGCGAATTCTCCGGAGTCGGCCATGATATTTTGCGCGCGATCGCCACAGAAGCGGCATCGCTTATCGAGAACGCGCGTCTGGTGCAGGCCGAGGAAGAATCCCGCCGCTATCAGCAAGAGCTGACCATCGCCGCGAGCATCCAACAGCGGCTGATGCAGGTGAAGATTCCTGAAGTTCCTTTTGCCAAGCTGCGTGGAAAGAATCTTTCCTGTAAGGAAATTGGCGGAGATTTTTTCGACGCGGTCAATACCAAAGAAGGCCTGGCGGTAGTGCTGGCCGACGTCAGTGGCAAAGGAGTCTCTGCGGCGCTGCTCGCTTCCACTCTGCAGGGTATGATTTATTCCCACCTAAGTTCAGGTATGCCCTTGCTGGAAGTGGTTACTGCAGTGAACCGCTTCTTCACCGAGAAACTGGTGGGAGAAAAATATGCCACCGTGCTCCTGGCGCGCCTGCGCCGCGACGGCGACTTGGAATACGTCAACTGTGGCCACGTGCAGCCTCTCTTGGTTTGTGGCGGAGAGGTGATGCGTCCGCCGCACGGCAATGTTCCCGTGGGCTTGCTACCGGATGCGACCTTTGAAAGCGCGCGCTGCCAGCTCAATTCCGGCGACCGCTTCATTCTCGTGACCGACGGGGTTACGGAAGCCGAGAATGCCATGGGAGACTTCTTCGAAGATTCCCGTCTGGAATCAGCTGCTGCCAAATCTCCGACGCTGGAAGGAATTTTCTCCGCGGTTTCGGAGTTCTGCGCCGGGAATCCATTAAACGACGACTGTACCGTCGTGGAGATACTTTACTCGGCTGCTGCTGCCGTGGCTGAGTAGCTGGCTCTTGCTGCAAGCGTTTCGCTGTGCGGTTTGTGCGCTATTCTGTCAACTGTGACAAGCACCATGAAATGGATCGCAGGTTATCGTCCGCCGTATCCCGGCACTCAGCCAAACCATTTGCATCCGCCGTACGTGTCATCGATCAAGCGCGCGCCGACAAAACCGCCAATACCAATTCCATACACTTTGTCTGAGGTTACGGGTCCACTATTCGGACCTGAAATCATCGCACCTAAGGCGAGCGACTTAACCAGCCAGCACTCTGGTGAACCGCTCGGCGAGCGAATTGTCGTGAGCGGCCGGGTGCTCGATGAAAACGGTCGCCCTCTCGCCAACACGCTCATAGAGATATGGCAGGCGAATGCCGCGGGACGATATCAGCACGAATGGGATCAACATCAAGCTCCGCTCGATCCCAATTTCACCGGATGCGGACAAGCGGTCACCGATGCCGAGGGCCGTTACCGCTTCATCACAATCCGGCCTGGGGAGTATCCGTGGCGCAATCATTACAACGCGTGGCGGCCGGCGCACATTCATTTTTCTTTGTTCGGTCCGGCATTTGCGACGCGGCTGGTAACACAAATGTATTTCCCGGGCGATCAACTTCTTCTGTTTGACCCGATCTTCAACAGCACGGCGGATGAAAAAGCCCGCAACCGGCTGATTTCCGTTTTTGACTGGGAAAACACCATCCCGGAAACTGCGCTGGGTTACCGCTTCGATATTATTCTGCGCGGGCGCGAAGCCACGCCCATGGAGGAAGAGGAATAAGTGAGTCTGCAGGCGACTTCGTCGCAAACCGTTGGACCATATTTCAGGATCGGTTTGCGCTGGTTGAACCAGGACAACCTTGTCGGCGAGGGTGTGTCTGGAGAGCGAGTCACGATTCAAGGAAGGGTTTTCGACGGCGACGGTGCGCCTGTACGCGATGCGATTTTGGAAATCTGGCAGGCCAATGCCCACGGGAAATATGACCATCCCGAAGACACTCAGGATAAGCTGCTGGAGCCCGGTTTCAAAGGATATGGCCGCGTCCCCGTAAATGATGAAGGAATGTTTCGTTTCGCGACGATCAAGCCGGGGTCTGTGCCGGGGCCGCAGGGAAAAGATCAGGCGCCGCACTTGGTCGTTTCAGTTTTCATGCGGGGAGTATTGCGGCGGATGGTGACGCGAATTTATTTTCCCGATGATACGCACAACGCATCGGATTTCATTCTCAATTTGGTGGAACCATTGAGGCGCTCTACTTTAATCGCGAAGAAAACTGCCAGCGGTCCCGGTGCTCTGGAATGGAATGTTGTTTTGCAGGGCCCGGAGGAAACGGTATTTTTCGACCTGGGTTTGTAAAGTTGGGTTTGTAGGTCTGGATTGTAATAAAAAGGAAGACAGCAGCAACTGGGATTTTAATCAATTGAATGGCCCTGTTAGATCCACTGTTCGGCTCACCGGCAATGCGCGAAGTCTTCAGCGACGCCGCGCGCGTTCAGCGCATGCTGGACTTCGAGGCTGCGCTGGCGCAAGCCGAGGCGCGCTGTGGTGTCATCCCCGAGACTGCAGCCTGGAAAATCGCCGGGAAATGTAAAGCGGAGCTCATTGACTTTGACGCGCTCGCGCTCGCGACCGCCGATTCAGTCAATCCTGCAATCCCACTCGTCAAGCAGCTTACGGCCCTGGTCGCAAAAGAGGACGCCGAGGCGGCGCGTTTCGTCCACTGGGACGCAACCAGCCAGGATGCGAACGATACCGGCCTCGTTCTGCAAGTCCGGCATGCTTTCGATATTCTCGAGGGCGACTTGGCCGCTCTTTCTGCGGGACTCGCACAACTGGCTGAGAAGCACCGTTCCACGCCGATCGTCGGGCGCACGCTCATGCAGCACGCGTTGCCGACTACTTTCGGCGTAAAGATTGCGGGATGGCTCGACGCAATGTCTCGTCACCGTGAGCGTTTCGCGGAAACCAGAAAACGGGTGCTCGTTTTGCAATTTGGTGGTGCGGTTGGAACGTTGGCAGCCCTTCGAGAAATGGCATTGCCGGTTGCCCAGGCGCTCGCGGCAGACCTTCAACTTGAGCTCCCTGCCATGCCGTGGCATACGCAGCGCGATCGCGTCGCGGAAACGGCGACTACTCTCGGTCTTTGCGCAGGCACGTTAGGCAAGATGGCGCGCGATATTTCGTTGCACATGCAAACTGAGATTGCGGAGATTTTCGAACCCGCAGCCGAAGGGCGCGGAGGTTCATCGTCGATGCCTCACAAGCGCAATCCAGTGAGTGCCGCAATCGTGCTGTCGGCCGCAACGCGCATTCCCGGCCTTGTCAGCACGATGCTAAGTGCCATGGTTCAGGAAGATGAGCGCGGGCTCGGCAGTTGGCACGCCGAATGGGAAACCCTGCCCGAAATTTTTCGTCTGACCGCCGGAGCTCTTCACCAAATGGCGACGATTGTGCCTCATCTCGAAATCGACGCGGCGCACATGAGCCGCAATCTGGACGCGACCAACGGTCTCATTTTTGCCGAAGCCGTCACGATGGCCATGGCAGCGCATATTGGAAAATCTGCCGCACATGCGTTTGTGGATGAGGCGAGCAAGAAGGCGCGCGAGTCTGGAAAGCATCTTCGCGAGATGCTTGCCGAGAATCCCAAAGTCGCGCAGCAGTTGAACTCAGCGGAGCTGGATCGCTTGTTCGATCCGAAAAACTATCTGGGAGCCAGCGGAGACTGGATCGACCGGGTGATCGATGCCAGCCGCGTGCCGGACACAAGAAAGTAATCGTTGAGAGTCGTCGTTTTTTCAGGGAAGGACAAGATGCCGTTCGTCGATGTTGGAAAACTTCGGACGCACTACGAGCTCACTAGCGATAAAAAGCCTGTGGTTGTATTGTCGAATTCCCTGGGCACCGACTTTTCTATGTGGGATCCGCAAATGGTGGAACTGCAGCGGCATTTCCGCGTGCTGCGCTACGATACTCGGGGGCATGGAAAGTCTTCTGTTACGCCGGGAGACTATTCAATCGAGCAACTGGGGCGTGACGTTCTCGGCTTGCTGGATTCGCTTGGCCTCGAACGAGTACATTTCTGCGGGCTCTCGATGGGTGGCATGATCGGAATGTGGCTGGGAATTCATGCACCCGATCGGCTGCAACGTCTCGTTCTATGCAACACGGCGGCTCGGATCGGGACAAAAGAGATTTGGAATGCGCGCATCGCTACCGTGCACAAAGATGGGATGAAACGCGTGGCTGCTGCAGTCGTTGAGCGCTGGTTTACTCCCGAGTTTCGCGCATCTTGCCCAGACGCGGTCGCAAAGGCCCAGCGAATGCTCGAGAACACGCCTCCCGAGGGATATGCAGCCTGTTGTGCCGCGGTTCGCGATATGGATCAAAACGAAGGGATTGCGCGTATCAAAGCTCCGACGCTTGTCGTCTACGGCGCCAGCGACCCGGTTATCCCTGTACCGGAAGCGCAATTTCTTAGTGATCGGATTCCGGGAGCAAACAAAGTTGAACTTGCCGCTGCTCACCTCTCAAATGTCGAGCAAGCAGATGCATTCACACAGGCGGTGAGCAACTTTGTGGCCGGGTGAGATAAAGAATCGATGACGCCTATGGATGACAGCAAACGGTATCAGGAGGGAATGAAAGTTCGGCGTGCTGTTCTCGGCGACGAGCATGTAGATCGATCCATTGCCGCGGCAACCGACTTCAACCGCGAGTTTCAGGACTTCATCACTCGAAATGCCTGGGGAGATATCTGGACGCGCCCCGGCCTTCCACGCCACACTCGGAGCCTGCTGACGCTTGCCATGATGGTCGCCTTGAACCGGAGCGATGAATTCCGTATGCACGTAAAGGCTGCTTTCAATAATGGCGTTACGCGCGAGCAGATCAAAGAGGTCCTGCTGCAATCTGCCGTCTATTGCGGAGTCCCGGCAGCAAACTCGGCTTTTCATATGGCCGCCGAGGTTTTCAGAGAAATGGATAGCGCGGCCAAGACGAATTCCAAGAAGAGGAAAAAGTCATGACTGAGGTCCAACTTCTCATCGGTGACCGTGACGCCGCCGCTGCCAGCGCGGCGACGTTTGTCCGGCAAAATCCGATCTCAGGTGAAGTCGCCACGCGGGCCGCCGCCGCTGGCATCGATGACGCGATCGCTGCCGCCGAGGCCGCCGCCGAGGTTTTCCCCGCATGGTCGGCGCTCGGCCCTCATGAACGGCGCAAGAAGTTGCTGCGCGCCGCCGACTTGCTCGAAGCTCACACCGCCGATTTTATTTCCATAATGATGGATGAGATCGGCTCAACGGCGGGATGGGCCGGTTTCAATGTTTATCTTGCGGCTCAGATGCTACGCGAAGCGGCCTCGATGACGACGCAGGTTTCAGGGGAGGTCATCCCATCGGAGATTCCTGGCAGCCTGGCGTTCTCGATTCGTCAGCCGGTAGGGGTTGTTCTTGGGATCGCGCCGTGGAATGCGCCGGTCATTCTGGGAGTGCGCGCGATTGCCATGCCACTCGCCTGCGGCAATACGGTGGTGTTGAAGGCGTCGGAAATTTGTCCCGCGACGCATCGCCTGATTGGAACCTGTCTGCGCGAAGCTGGGCTGGATCATGGTGTGGTGAACGTTCTAACGCACGATGCCGCCAGCGCTTCGACCATCGTCGAAACTTTGATTGCCCACCGTGCCGTGCGCAGAATTAACTTTACGGGCTCGACTCGCGTCGGCAAAATCCTCGCGGTCACTGCCGCTAGGCATCTGAAGCCGATCCTTCTCGAGCTCGGAGGCAAGGCTCCGCTCATCATTCTTGACGATGCCGACCTCGATGCTGCGGTAAACGCCGCCGCGTTTGGGGCATTCATGAACCAGGGACAGATTTGCATGTCCACGGAACGCATCATCGTTGATAAAAAAGTCGCAGATGCTTTCGCGCAGAAATTCGTTGCGAAAGTAAAGGTGCTACCTTGCGGCGATCCTCGCAAAGGTGAGGTCGTGCTCGGTGCTGTCGTAGGCACGCCTACCGTGGATCGAGTCCAGGCGCTGGTTAAGGATGCAGTTTCCAAGGGTGCGAAAGTTCTGCTGAGCGGAAACGCGCAAGGCACGATTATGCCGGCGGTGATCGTCGATTACGTAACGCCAGAAATGCAGATGTTTCGTGAAGAATCTTTCGGGCCGTCGGTTTCGATCACTCGCTTCAAAACAGTGGAGGAAGCAATCACGCTGGCCAATGACACCGAGTACGGGCTTTCCGCAGCAGTGTTCGGTCGCGACATTGCCCGTGCCGTAGAGGTCGCCAAGCGCATCGACTCGGGAATGTGCCACGTGAATGGACCGACAGTGCACGACGAAGCGCAGATGCCCTTCGGGGGGGTAAAAAGGAGCGGCTACGGACGCTTCGGCGGAAAAGCCGCAGTCGCCGAATTTACCGAACTACGGTGGATTACGATCCAGACGGCGCCGCGGCATTATCCGTTCTAAATAGCTTCTAGCAATTGCAATGTACTGATCGGGTGGACGTTCATTCAGTGCCAATTTCATCGCGAACTCAAGTCGGGATTGTAGGGGCAGGGCCTGCCGGCCTTGTGCTTTCTCATCTTTTGTATCTTCAGGGGATTGACTCCGTCGTCATCGAAAATCGCAGCCGCCAATATTCAGAACAGCGTGTCCGCGCGGGCGTGTTGGAGCAAGGAACCGTTGATCTGCTCACGCAAATGGGTGTAGGGGAAAGGATGAAAACCGAAGGCTTGGTTCACTATGGAATCGAGCTACGCTTCGCAGGCCTCGGCCACCGCGTCGATTTTCAGGATCTGACCGATGGGAAGGGAATCACGATTTATGCGCAGCACGAGGTTCTGAAGGACCTGAACAACGCGCGCATCGCGAGCGGCGGCCAGGTTTTGTTCGAGGTGGAAGATGTCAGCGTTCACGACTTTGACGGCCCCAAACCGACGATTCGATATAGGAAAGATGGAAACGGCTTTGAGTTGACATGCGACTTTATCGCGGGCTGCGATGGTTTTCATGGAATCTGCCGGCCCAGCATTCCCCGCGGCGCACTTACTCATTATGAGCGTGAATACCCCTTTGGATGGCTCGGTATTCTGGCTGAAGCGCCGCCTTCGTCGCATGAACTGATTTATACGTATCACGATCGCGGTTTCGCCCTGCTCAGTATGCGGACGCCGCAGATCAGCCGGCTCTATCTGCAATGCAAACCGGACGAGAACATCGATCTGTGGAGCGACGAAAAAATCTGGAAGGAACTTCAGATTCGCCTGGCCTCGGATGGATGGAAGCTCACCGAAGGTCCGGTTTTGCAAAAAGGCGTGACCGGCATGCGTAGCTTTGTGGTCGAGCCCATGCAGTTCGGCAGGCTGTTCCTGGCCGGAGACTCCGCACACATTGTTCCGCCGACTGGAGCCAAGGGGTTAAATCTCGCGGTTTCCGATGTTCGAATACTCTCGCGCGCGCTCAAGCACTTTTACGACACAGGGAACCGTGACTTGCTCGACAGCTATTCTGAAGCTTGCTTGCGACGTGTCTGGAAGGTGCAACGGTTCTCCTGGTGGATGACTTCGATGCTGCATCGTTTTCCGGATGAGAATCCCTTCGATCAGCGCCGCCAACTCGCCGAACTGGACTATGTCACCAGTTCTCGCGCAGCAGCCAAGGCTCTCGCAGAAAACTACGTCGGCCTCCCACTGGAATGAAGGCTTCGCCGTAACTACGCCCGCGCGCGAACGCGCTCTGGCACAACCGAGCGAACCGCGTCGGTAATTTTTTCTTCATTGGGCAGAAGATAGCTTTCAAGCGGCTCGCTGTACGGCACCGACGCATCGAGAGCCGTGACCATAACGATCGGCGCACGCAAATGCTTGAAGCCCTTCTCTGCAACTTCCGCAGAGATTACGGCTGCTGCCGAGGATGCGCGGAGCGCCCGTTATCGTGTAGCGCCAGTGCGGATCGATCGTAAGCTGCTGCCAAACTGGAAGGCCGGTAGTGGCGTCCAGCGCGATCAGTCGTCCGTCGAGCGTTCCGATGAAAATCTTTCCCTGCCAGATTGCGGCGCCGCGATTTACGACATCGCAACACGCGTTTACGCCCCACTGCGGCGGCACTTTTGGATCATACGACCACAGTTTTGCGCCGGTTGCGGCGTTCAGCGCAAATACCTTGCTCCACGCAGTAGAAAAATACATCACGCCATTCACAATAAGAGGAGTAGCTTCCTGCCCGCGGTCGGTATCGAGATCGAAGTACCACGCTAAACCGAGCCGGCTCGCATTTTGATCGGTGATCGTTTTCAGTGGACTGAAACGCTGCTCGCTGTAGGTGCGCCCATATGTCAACCAGTTTTCCGGTTGGCGTTCGGCTTTTGCGATTTGGGCGTCGCTGACATTGGCTGAGTCCAACATCTGCGCGTCTGTTTCGCGCGCTGAAGAAAAATTATATCCCTGGAGAATTACGAGACCCAACACGACTGCGATGGCCACGCCAAAACCGCGCATGTCCGTCCCCCAATGCCCGCGAGTCTACACCAGCAGATCTTCAACGCAAGCAGGCACCACGAAGATACCGCGGAAAGCGCTCACTCATCCGCGATGCTCCGACAAACCTTATTAATATTAATTATTGGTTGTCGCCAGAAAGTAGCCGGATTATATCCTCCGGGAGCGGTACACCTTTCATTCGGTGAGGCTCGGTTGGATGAGCTCCTGCCCAGACGCGCGTCTCCCATCCCTCCATGGCCAATTCCTCATTTCGCAGAAATCTGTGGCTGAGCACGAAGCTGCTTTCTCTCCACTCCGATACGCAAGATTCCGCCACCAGTTCATCACCATATCCCGACGGCATGATATACCGTGCGCGGGCTTCGACCACCGGAATACCAATCACACCACGCGTTAGAAACAGCTCCTTCAAGGGAAGCCCCACCGCGCGAAATAGCGCGGAGGTGCAGTTATCGAACCAGCGAAAGTAGTTCGCATAAAAAACTATCTTAGCCGGATCACAATCGCTAAACTCGACTCGAATTCGAATACGATTCGTAAACATAGTTGACTCTTGTGTAACAGATCTACAGAAACACGCGCCACTCGGCTCTAGGGTCGAGCGGAGGGGCAACTCACTTACCTCCTCATTAGTCCCCCTGTTGAACTGTCGTTGCATCTCCAGTCGAGGAGTTTTCGCCGCAGTTCTTTCTAATTCTAGCGTGCAGTCCTTGGGAAAGTTACCTCGACTGGCGCCTTCGTTCCTGTATCGGTTTCTCTTTACGAAATCCTTATAAATTCCTTAAGCCACGCTTACGTCTAAAGCGTTTAACTGGAGTGTCACCCGAGATTTGTAATCGGAGCGATACGATGATGCAGGACGCAATCTTTCTTGCGGCAACGATTTTATTTTTTGCGATCTCGCTCGCTTATGTGGTCTTTTGCGAGCGCGTGCGTTGAGACAGATATGAATTCCGAACCGATCATCATGCTGGTTATTTGTGCTGGCCTGCTCGCTTATCTTGTCTATGCCATGCTGCGGCCGGAGAAATTCTAAATGACGGCGAATGGATGGCTGCAGATCTTTTTCCTGCTGTTGGCGGTGCTCTTGATCACCAAACCGCTGGGCAGTTTCATGGCACGGGTGTTCGGAGGGGAACGTACGTGGCTCGACCCTGTGATGCGTCCGATTGAACGAATTCTCTACAAACTGACCCGCGTCGACGAAGACCACGAGATGGATTGGAAGGAATACGCGCTGGCGCTGCTTTTGTTCAGTGGCGTTTCCATGATTGTGCTGTACGTGCTACAGAGGGTACAGCAGTGGGCATTTCTGCCATGGAATCCACAAAAGCTGCCCGGTGTGCCTCAGGCGCTGGCATTCAACACTGCCGCATCTTTCACGACAAATACAAACTGGCAGAGTTACGTGCCCGAAACCACCATGAGCTATCTCACCCAAATGGTGGGTTTGGCGTATCACAACTGGGTTTCAGCGGCAGCGGGCATGGCCTTGGCTGTGGCCTTCATTCGCGGCATCGCGCGCCGCGAACAGAGGACCATCGGCAACTTCTGGGTAGACATGGTTCGCGGCACGTTGTGGATTCTGGCCCCCCTCTGTTTAGTTGGTGCGCTGTTGCTCGTGTCCCAGGGCGTAGTGCAGAACCTCAAGCCCTACGACACGGTGCAGTTGCTCGATCCGTACCAGACGCCGCAACTGGGCTCCGATGGGAAACCGGTCAACGGATCCGACGGCAAGCCGCTGATGCAGACCGTGACGCAGCAGGTAATCGCGCAAGGGCCTACCGCCTCGCAGGAAATCATCAAAGAGCTTGGCACGAACGGAGGCGGCTTTTTTAACACAAATAGCGCGCACCCGTTCGAAAATCCGACGCCATTTACCAACTTTTTGGAAATGTTCTGCATTCTCGCAATTCCCTCTGCGTTTACCTACACGCTTGGAAAAATGACAGGTTCACCACGGCATGGATGGGCCGTGTGGGCTGCCATGGCCTTGCTATTTCTGGCCGGAGTAACGACCGCGTATTGGGCGGAGGCGCGAGGAAATCCTTTATTGGCCAATGCCGCACAACACGGTCTGCAGCATCAGCCTTCGAGCGCGCCACCCACGGCGAACCTTGAGGGTAAAGAGGTGCGGTTCGGCGTGGCAAACTCAGCGCTTTTCGCTACCGTTACCACTGACACAAGTTGCGGAGCAGTCAACTCGATACACGATTCCTTTACCCCGCTGGGCGGCATGGTGCCAATGATCAACCTTATGCTCAGTGAGGTAATTTTCGGCGGCGTCGGCGCGGGAATGTACGGCATGCTGGTGTTCGTGATTCTCTCCGTCTTCATCGCAGGATTAATGGTGGGCCGGACGCCGGAATATCTCGGCAAGAAGATCGAAGCCTACGACGTAAAAATGGCGATGCTGGTGGTACTGATTTTTCCCCTTGTCATTCTGACGTTCACGGCAATTTCGGTTTTGTACAGCTTCGGCACTTCCTCCATGGCGAATGCGGGTCCGCATGGATTTAGCGAGGTGCTGTACGCGTTTACCTCAGCGGCGGCCAACAATGGATCAGCGTTTGGCGGGATCAACGCAAACACGCTCTGGTACAACACGTCGCTCGGCTTCGCCATGCTATTGGGCCGCTTCATGATGATTCTGCCGATGCTCGCGATCGCCGGGAACCTGGCGGGCAAGAAACAAACTCCCGCAACGCTGGGCACTTTCCCCGTGACGGGGCCTCTGTTTACGGTGCTGCTGATCGGTGTGGTGATAATTCTGGGCGCGCTGACGTTTTTCCCAGCGTTGAGCTTGGGACCGATTCTCGAGCACCTGCTGATGCAGGCTGGCAAGACCTTTTAGGCAAATATGGTAAGCAAAAAATCAAAACGAAGTCTGTGGGACATGAAGATCGTGCGCCGCGCGGCGTGGGATTCGTTGGTGAAGTTACATCCCGTTACCATGATGCGCAACCCCGTGATGTTCGTCGTGGAAGTGGGAAGCGTGGTGACCACGATACTTCTCGTCATGCAGCGATCGCAGGGAAAACCAGGATTCGGATTCAACCTGCAGATCACGCTGTGGCTCTGGTTCACGGTGCTTTTCGCAAATTTCGCCGAGGCGATGGCGGAGGGTCGCGGCAAGGCGCAGGCTGATGCCTTGCGGCGCGCAAAAGCCGAGACCATGGCGAACCGTCTTCTTCCTGACGGAAAAACCGAGACAGTGCCGGGATCGAAGTTGCGTTGCGGCGACCTGGTGCTTGTCGAGGCGGGCGAGTTTGTGCCGGGCGATGGCGAGATTGTGGAAGGTGTCGCGTCCGTGGATGAGTCGGCCATTACAGGCGAGTCTGCGCCTGTGATTCGTGAGGCCGGAGGCGACCGCTCGGCTGTGACCGGCGGTACGCGCGTGCTCTCGGATTGGGTGAAGGTAAAGATCACGTCCAATCCCGGCGAGACGTTTCTTGATCGGATGATCGCATTAGTGGAAGGCGCGGAACGCCAGAAAACGCCGAATGAAATCGCGCTGAACATCCTGTTGGCGGGTCTGACGATTGTGTTCTTGCTGGCCGTGGTCACGCTGCAACCCTTCGCAATTTATGCGGGTGCGCCGCAGACCGTGTTCGTGTTGGTGTCCTTGTTGGTATGCCTGATTCCGACCACGATTGGCGGATTGCTATCGGCAATCGGGATTGCCGGCATGGACCGACTGGTGCAACACAATGTTCTTGCAATGTCCGGACGCGCCGTAGAGGCTGCCGGCGATGTGAACACGCTCCTGCTCGACAAGACAGGGACGATTACGCTGGGCAACCGCCAGGCCACGGAATTCGTGATGGCGCAGGGTGTCACAGAGGCGATGCTTGCGGATGCCGCCCAGCTTTCTTCGCTCGCCGACGAAACTCCCGAGGGACGCTCGATTGTAGTGCTGGCGAAAGAGAAGTACGGACTGCGCGGGCGCGAAATGAGTTCGCATGATGCTGAGTTTATCCCGTTCAGTGCGACCACGCGCATGTCAGGTGTGAATCTCAATGGCCGCGCTATCCGCAAAGGCGCTACCGACGCGATTGCAAAATATCTTGAAGAGCAGGGAAGCCCGCTTCCTCCGGAAGTGCGCTTAGCGGTTGAAAGCATTTCCCGCTCCGGTGGAACCCCGCTGGTGGTTGCGGAGAATGGCCGCGCCATGGGAGTAATCCACCTGAAAGACATCGTGAAGGGCGGCATGCGCCAGCGTTTCGATCAACTGCGCGCGATGGGAATCAAGACCGTGATGATCACGGGAGACAATCCGCTGACCGCAGCCGCAATCGCGACCGAGGCCGGTGTCGACGACTTTCTTGCGCAGGCCACGCCAAAAGACAAGCTCGATTTGATTCGCCGCGAGCAAGGGCAGGGAAAACTGGTCGCCATGACCGGCGACGGAACCAACGATGCGCCAGCGCTGGCACAGGCCGATGTAGGCGTCGCCATGAATACCGGAACCCAGGCAGCAAAAGAGGCCGGCAACATGGTGGATCTGGACTCCAATCCCACCAAGCTGATTGAGATCGTTGAGATCGGCAAGCAGTTGTTGATGACGCGCGGCGCACTGACGACTTTTTCGATTGCAAATGACGTAGCGAAATATTTTGCCATCATTCCAGCAATGTTTGCCGGGACATTTCCGGTTCTGCAGGCGCTGAACGTCATGCGGTTGGCGACGCCACAGTCGGCAATCCTGTCAGCTGTCATCTTTAATGCGCTGATCATTGTGGCTCTGATCCCGCTGGCACTTCGAGGGGTGAAATACATCCCGCAGGGAGCGGCCGTATTGCTGCGCCGAAACCTGTTGGTCTACGGCGTGGGCGGCGTGATCGTCCCCTTCATCGGAATTAAGTTAATCGACTTGCTGATCGTGCGAGCGGGGTTGGCCTGAGAGCGACTATGAAAAAGAATCTGATTATTGCTGTGCTAATGACGCTTGTGACCACTGTACTGTTCGGCTTGCTGTTCCCCCTCTCGATTACAGGACTGGCGCAAGTGTTTTTCCCGAAGCAAGCCAATGGAGAATTGCTGACGCGCAATGGCCACGTAGTCGGTTCTCGATTGATCGGCCAAACATTTTCATCGCCGGGTTATTTTCACTCGCGCCCTTCGAGCGCCGGCGCTGGATACGATGCCGGCAATTCGAGCGGATCGAATCTGGGGCCGACCAATCAATCCCTCATCTCGCGAGTGCAGGGAGATGCTGATCGGTTGCAGCCTGAAAACCCCACAGCAGCGATTCCTATCGATCTGCTAACCGCATCAGGTTCCGGACTTGATCCTCATATTTCGCCCGAGGCGGCGGAATTTCAAGTGCCGTGTATCGCGAAAGAGCGGGGACTCAGCGAAGACGTAGTGCGTGAGGCAGTTCGTCAGCATACAGAGTCCCGGCAATTTGGATTTCTGGGTGAAGCGCGAGTCAACGTCCTCGGATTGAATCTCACCTTAGACGAGATTTCATCCAAGCCAGTCTCTCGATGAAACCCATTCGACCGTTTTTTACTCTATGACTTTGAAGATGTACTCATCGCCTACGAAGTTCTTACTAGTTCTTTATAGCTTAAGAGATTTAAGGATTTACCAAAAATTAAATTCTAGGAATCGCAGCGAACCAAGTTGAACCGCGCGTTAACCGGCCATGCAGTGCCGCTCAAATGTGCAACATAAATGGGGCGTGATGAAAACTAAAACTCAATTACGTGAATCAAAGCTGGTCTTACAAATAGTGGTGGCTTTTACCTTAGCGGTTGCATTCGTGCCACGCTCTAAAGCCCAGACTCAGGCTTCGCTTAATACTGAAGCAAATGTGGCGGCTCCGAATGAACCTGCAGGAGGCGGGTCTGCCCGGGACAGCGGAGCGACCGGCACTTCTTCTTCCGCAGCAACCGCACCAGCCGCCGCTATACCCGACCCTCGGATATCGGCGGTTGAGCAAGAGCTCGTTGCCATGAAGGCACGCATCGAGCAGCTCGAAGCTGAACTGAAGAACCGAACCGCAATCGCCGGCACGCCGGTTGTTGCGGTGCGTCCAGCGGCTAACGCTGCTGCGGCGCCACCAGCTGCGGCCGCGCAGGATGCGCGGGCGGAAGTGCCGCCCGTGGCGGAAAAACCGGAGCCTTCGGTCCCCTTTGCCTACGCCGACTGGACCTGGCTGAACGGCAATCCTCGCAACAAAGACGCCGTGTGGGATTCGAAGTTCTTTACTCCGGAAGTCCGCATGGACGTTCATTACATCGAGGATTTGAACCATCCCAAAGACGACACCATGGGTGGCTCGACGGAAATCTTTCGCTCCAACGAATTTCAGGTCGAGCAAATCAGTTTTGGCGGTAACTTCCATTGGCAAAATGTCAATGCTCGCATCTTGACCATGAATGGGATGTTCGGTGTCACAACGCCGCGCAATGACGCCAGCGCGGGACGCGGTCAGTGGGACCTGCGGGGTGCATATAAATACGTCTCCGAGGCCAATGCCGGTTATCACTTTGACGTAAACCACGGCCTCAACTTCGACGCCGGCATTTTCGTTTCCTACATCGGTCTTTTCAGTTACTACAATTTTGATAACTGGGCGTATCAACCTTCCTATGTCTCATCGAACACTCCATGGTTTTTCAATGGCCTTCGCATTCAGTGGTTTCCCACCGACAAGCTGAAGATTGAACCCTGGATCATCAACGGGTGGCAATCCTACGGCAGATTGGGCAGTAAGCCCGGCCTGGGAGGACAAATCTTGTATCGCCCCAAGCCGTGGCTTTCGCTGGTCTTCAACAACTACGGCATGGGCGAAGACACGCTAGGCAATGGCGACGGCCACTTTGGCCGCTCCCGTATCCACACCGACGACAGCGTTGAGGTCAAGTACTACGATCAGCCGGACAAGTTCCTGGACAAGATGGCATTTTCCGCTACCGGTGACTTGGGCTGCGAATACGGCGCAAGCGGATCGTTCGTTAGCGCACAAGGTCGCACAATCAACAATAACGTGAATTGCCACCACAACACGCTCACCAGCAGCAAGCAGACCTTCGCCGGTTGGATGCTCTACAACCGCTGGTGGTTCAAGAAGGATCTGTATGGCATCACTCTGGGTGGCGGTGCCATGGACAATCCGGGTCGCTATCTAACCTTGCTTCCTCCCATCAACGGAGCCGATGCGATAACCGGCTCGCCCTATTTCACTCAGAACCCGGGTGATCCATACAAAGCCTGGGATGGTTCGCTCACCTTCGACTGGATGCCCAAGCAGTACATTACCTTCCGGATGGAGTACGGATATCGCCACGCAAATGTACCGTACTGGACCGGTCGCGGAGGGATCACTCCGGGCGATAACGTCCAACCCAGCACGATCCCCAATCCAAGTGCCGGGTCTGTATTGGGTACCACCACGTTCGTGCCGGGGCCATTCCTTTCGGCTACTCCGGGCTTCACCTGTGTGGCAGGAAGCGCGGGTTTCTGTCCCGATCTGCGGAAAGACGAACCCAGCGTGAGATATGCCATCATGGTCAAGTTCTAAACCTTGCTGCCTTTCAGAGGCTGGCGAGCGTTTGACGCGGACGGAACTGTTATGAACGGGGAGCCGCACATCACTGCCTCATGCTTTCGGATGGCTCCAACCTTTTTGTCGCACCCGTTTCGCCGCAGTTTTGCGACGCAATTCTATGGTTGCGTCGCAGGCTTCGCGCTGAAGATGCCCTTGAAGTTTTCGCGGTACTGAAGGAAGACCAGTATCCACAGTACAGACGCCACCAGAGCCGGAGCAATGCTCGCCGGCGCAAGCGTCAGGTGAAACGCAAGGATATTGTAGAGTTCCGCCGCCAACA
>Ga0307476_10000046_pt1 | contig 133734 bp, 117 predicted proteins | sample atmos_gasesECM2C_2_FD_203314 | JGI IMG/M metagenome (GOLD analysis project Ga0307476, IMG submission 203314) | Hardwood forest soil microbial communities from Morgan-Monroe State Forest, Indiana, United States - atmos_gasesECM2C_05 | ecosystem: Environmental > Terrestrial > Soil > Temperate... | reverse complement strand
CCTTCATTAACCGGCTGATCCACGGCGAATGCGTCCCCGTCTCCAGCGCCACCCGGCTGTGCGGCATCGCCCCGAACACCTCTCGCAGGGCCTTCGGCGTGGTACTCACCTTGCGCTCAAAGACCACCTCCCCGCGTTCGTCCAACACGCAATACCAACTCCAACGATCCCCAAGATCCAATCCCACGGTGTATTTCTTCTCCGCAAAGTTGCTGGTCTGCCGCCTTGCCACAGTGATACTCTTCGTCATAGCCGGTCTCCTTTTCTATTGCGCCTCGAGCGCGTTATCACTGGGAGCTTATCGCATCCCGCCTGGAGACCGGCATTCTCATCCCATCTGTTAAGTTTTCTACAGCTGCAATCGCGGCAGAAGCAACTCACGATACGGGAAAATGAAATCACCTACCCGCAGGTGGTGGATTGACTCAAAGGCTTTATCGGTGAGATCGCTCACATTTCGCATTTCCGAGACGAACGCTATTTTAGGCCCAGCTGGGATCTTCTTCTTTGTGCAACCGGCGGAACTCGGATGGCAACCTCATCGGTACGCCGACTGCGCGGCCGAGGAGGGCGTCGAGGGTTTCCACCCAGAGGATCTGGCTTTGGAAAACGACGCCGAAATTGCGGGGGATGGATTCGGCGACGGCATTCAGGTCGAGCGGGTGGCCGAGTTCGTGTTGCATTGAGGTGACCGGTTTCGTCGTGATGCCGCAGGGAATGATCAGGTTGAAGTAGCTTAGGTCGGTATTCACGTTGAGGGCGAAGCCGTGAGAGGTGACGAAGCGGGAGATGTGGACGCCGATGGCGGCGAGTTTGGCTTCGGGGCAAGCGTTCGTAGCGGTGTCGGCGAACCCAAGGTCCTTCGAATCCGCAGAACGATTCTTCGAATCGTCCTGCTCCGCTCGGGATGACAAGGGAGTTGGATCCGTCCAAACTCCCGTCAGGCCAGGGACGCGCTTCGTCGGGATGGCGAAGTCGGCGCAGGTGCGGATCAGGACTTCTTCGAGGCGGCGGACGAATTCGATTACTCCCAGGGTTTTGCGCTTGCCGTCAGGGGTGGCGAATCCGCGGAGGTCGAAGATGGGGTAGCCGACGATCTGGCCGGGACCGTGGAAGGTGACGTCTCCGCCGCGGTCGCATTCGAAGAGTTCGACGCCGCGCTGGGCGAGGAATTTGGGTGAGGCCACGACATTAGCGGCTTTCGCGTTGCGGCCCAGGGTGATCACCGGCTTGTGTTCGAGCAGCAGGAGGACGTCGCCGATCTTTTCTTCTTTGCGCAGGTCGACGAGTTGCTGTTGCAGGCAGAGGCCTGTTGCATAGTCGACGGTTCCGAGTTGGACGACGGAGATCAATTCAGTTCGCCCCGGATTTACCGGGGATTCACAGGGATAACCCAAAGTAAGAAACGATGCATGGGTCCTTCGCCACGCTCCGGATGACAAGACTTAGATTTATTTGGTTTCATCCGTGTTGTTCCGTGGCTATTACGCGTTAATCGCAATCCCATATACACTGTTCGACGCATCCAGCATGGCTTCCGCCAAGGTCGGATGCGCGTGGATCGTCCACATCAAGTCTTCTACGGTGGCTTCGAGTTCCAAAGCGGCTACTGCCTCGGCGATCAATTCTGTGGCTTGCGGGCCGATGATGTGCACTCCGAGAATCTCGCCGTAGTCAGCGTCGGAGACGATTTTGATAAAACCTTCGTGCTGGCCGACGATGGAGGCGCGCGAGTTTGCGGTGAAGGGGAACTTACCGATTTTGACGTTGTATCCGGCTTCACGGGCTTTGGTTTCGGTTAGACCGACGCTGCCGATTTCGGGATGGCAGTACGTCGCGCCGGGGATGTGCTCGGGGTTGATCGGCTTGCCGGGCTTGCCTGCGATCTTGGCAACGGCGACCAGGGCTTCCATGGCTCCGACGTGAGCGAGTTGCGGCGTGCCGAGCACGATGTCCCCGACGGCGTAGACCCCGGGCTCGGGGGTCTGCATCCAGGAATCGGTTTTGATGAACTCGCGGTCGGGCTTGATTTTCGTGCGTTCTAGGCCGATGTTCGCCGTGCGCGGCCTGCGGCCGACGGCGATCAGGATTTTCTCTGCTTCGATTTTCTGCTGCTTGCCTTCGGCGGTGATGGTGACGGCAACGCCTGATTTTGTGTTTTCAACTTTGTCCACCTGGGCGCTGGTATGGAAGTTTATGCCGCGCTTGCGGAAAACCCGGGCGAGTTCTTTCGAGACCTCTTCATCTTCGACGGGAACGAGACGGGGCAGCATTTCTACGATTGTGACTTCGCAATCGAATGAGCGATAGATCGAGGCGAACTCAACGCCCACGGCACCGGCGCCCACGATCACCAGCGACTTCGGAATTTCCGTTAAGCTGAGGATTTCAATGTTGGTGAGAACGCGATCATTGGCTTCGAGTCCGGGCAACATGCGGGCCTCAGAGCCTGTGGCAAGAATCACATTCCTGGCCTTTAGTTGACTGGCCTTTCCGTCGTTGGTCAGTTCAACCGTGAATATCCCATTCTGTGCGGGGCCGGTCAGTTTGCCGTAGCCTTTTATGGTGTCAACCTTGTTTTTCTTCATCAGGAATTCGAGGCCTTTGGTGTGCTTGGCCACGATCTTGGTTTTTCGCTCTTGAATTGCCGCCCAGTTCAGTTTGCGCGTGTCTACTCCTTCGATACCGAATTCCTTTGCGTCTTTCAGGTGATCCCAAAGTTCGGCATTGAACAGAAGCGCCTTGGTCGGAATGCAGCCTACGTGCAGGCAGGTGCCTCCGAGGAATCCGTCTTTTTCGATGAGCGCGGTTTTGAGGCCGTACTGGCCAGCGCGGATGGCGCCGGTGTAGCCGGCGGGGCCGCTGCCGATGATGGCTACGTCGTAGATAGTGTCGGGCAAAGGAACGCTCCTCAGTAAGAAGAGATGATCGTGAGCAAACGTTTGATTCTAGAACAGGGTGACGGCAGGGACCAAACCTGTCTGGGTCAGAGGTGAGAACTCCCTGGGGCTTGCGGCGGCGCCGGCGAACACGGGGGCCTTCGACTGCGCGTGAACGCCTTGTAGGCGTTCACGCGCGGCTCAGGATGACAAGGGCCGGTTAGTTGCTTTCGTTGCTGGCACGCTTCCAGGAGATCAGTTCGCCGATCGTCGAACTGGTGCTAGAGACGGGCTGTTTGTAGGCTTCCACTTCGGAGCGAGACGCTTCTTCGCCTACGGCACGGATGCTGAGTCCGACTTTCTTCTCCTCAGGACTCATCTTGATGATCTTGAAATCGTGCTCGAGGCCGGGCTCCAGGTGCAGGGGTTGGCCGTTTTCGTCGGTTGCCTCCGACTTGTGGCACAGACCCTCTACACCTTCGGCAATCTCGACGAACGCGCCGAATGCCGCCACCCGCAGAACTTTCCCGTGGACCACGTCGCCGACGTGATGCGCGGCGAAGAACGACTCCCAGACATCGGGCTGGAGTTGCTTTACCCCCAGGGAAAGGCGGCGCTTGTCTGGTTCGATGGCGAGAACGATGGCTTTGACACGATCACCCTTTTTCAGAACTTCGGAGGGATGCTTCACCCGCTTGGTCCAGCTCAAGTTGCTGACGTGGACCAGGCCGTCGATTCCGTCCTCGATCTCAATGAAGGCGCCGAAGTCAGTGAGGTTGCGCACGCGTCCCTCGACCGTCATACCGACGGGGAATTTTTCATGCAGCGAGTCCCAGGGATTGGCCGCGAGTTGGCGCATGCCCAGCGAAATGCGTCGCTCCGTGGGATTCACGTTGAGCACCACGCACTCGACCTGATCGCCGACGTTGACCAGTTTTGACGGATGCTTCATGCGCTTGGACCAGGTCATCTCGCTGACGTGGACCAGTCCTTCGATTCCTTGCTCGAGTTCGACGAAGGCTCCGTAGTCGGTCACGCTGATGACGCGTCCGGCAACGTGAGCGCCTACCGGATAGCGATGTTCGGCATCGAGCCACGGGTCGGGGGTGAGTTGTTTGAAGCCGAGCGAGACCCGCTGCTTTTCTTTGTCGTACTTGAGGACCTTGACCTGAATCTGATCGCCGACGTTGACCAGGTCTTTGGGATGAGTGAGGCGGCCCCAGGACATGTCGGTGATATGGAGCAGGCCGTCGAGTCCACCGAGGTCGACGAATGCGCCGTATTCGGTGAGGTTCTTCACGACTCCGGTGAGGATCGCGCCTTCCTCCAGGTGCTCCAGCGTCTTGGAGCGCTTTTCATTCTGCTCGCCTTCGAGCAATTCCTTGCGCGAGACTACGATGTTGCCGCGCTTCTTGTTCAGTTTGATGACCGCGACTTCGAGGGTCTGGCCCTTCATGCCGTCCAGATTGCGGATGGGACGGAGGTCGACCTGGGAGCCGGGCAGGAAGGCATGCGCACCCATAATGTCGACGGTGAGGCCGCCTTTGATGCGGTCGATGACCACGGCCTTGATCGGCTTCTTGTCGTGATGTGCCTTTTCGATTTCCTCCCAGGCGTGAATGCGCTGAGCTTTCTGATGCGAGAGATGGATGTAGCCTTCTTCGGTCTCGCCCTTGTCCCGCATGACGTCGATTTCGTCGCCGGGCTTGAACTTGGGCTTGCCTTCGTGATCAAGCACTTCGGCGAGCGCCAGCATTCCCTCCGACTTGGCCCCGACGTCGACCACTACGTGCGTCGGAGTCAACTTCAGCACCGTGCCCCTGATCACGCGATCATCACTGACAGCCTCTTCGGCTTCGGTGGTGAAGGTTTCGAGAGCGGCGGCGAAGTCTTCCCCGGCGGCCGGCTTGTCGTCTGCAACGGGGGCAGCATGCTGATCGTCGGCGGCCGCTACCGGCTCAGGCTGCTGCTCGTGCTCGGGCTGGTGCTCCGGCGTCGTCGGCTCAGCGTCAGTAACGACGGTTATGGTGGAAGTGGAATCGTTGGCGGTGGTTTCGTCGAACAAGATTATGCCTCTCTGGTAACCGGATGCGGGGCCTGCTCTGCGGACTGCTGGAGGCGTCTTTTGGTTGTGGTGGGCTCACCCTGGCGAATGAGCTTGGACAATCCCAGCTGTCGGACGTTTGAACAGAGAACCCGCGTCCAATGGGAACTTCTCGACTATAGCAACCGCGCGCGAACAGTGTCAAACGCAAATCTCGCTTGTGTTACAGCCATGTTTCAGCGTTACGGTTTCCGAACATATACTGCTATCTGCTAACCTGCCCTCTTATGGATTACCTCTGGACGCCGTGGCGGTATGCATACGTCTCGACCACCGAAAAGGCCGCCGGATGCATCTTTTGCGAGGCGCCAAAGGAGAAGGACGATGCCAAAGTGCACATCGTGCACCGCGGCCAGCACTGCTACGTCATTTTGAATACCTTTCCCTATACGCCGGGGCACGTGATGGTCGTGCCGTACGCGCATCTTGACGAACTGCGGAAACTGCCCGGGGAAGCGGCCAACGAGATGATGGTGCTTTCGCAGCGCATGGAGACCGTGCTGCGCGAGCTATACCACCCGGATGGGATCAACCTGGGGATGAATATTGGCAAGGCCGCGGGGGCGGGGATCGCGGGGCACATTCATATGCACGTCCTGCCGCGCTGGGTGGCAGACGCCAATTTCGTGTCGGTGGTGGGGGAGACGCGGGTGCTGCCGGAGACGCTGGAGGTGACTTGGGAGAGGATGCGGAAGGCGATGGGGTGAGTCTCAGCCCACCAGCCTTTCCATCTCCTTTTCGTTGATCACCGCCACGCCAAGTTCCTTCGCCTTGTCCAGCTTTGACCCGGCATCTGCCCCGGCCACCACGTAGTCTGTCTTCTTGCTGACCGAGCCGGCGACTTTCCCGCCAGCATCTTCGATCATCTTCTTGGCTTCGTCGCGAGTGTGCTTGGCCAGTGTGCCGGTGAGAACGAAGGTCTTGCCGGCGAGCTTGGTGCCGCGCTCCTTTTTCTTGCCCTTAAGCGTAAGCCCCGCCCCGGCCAGTCGCCTGACCAGTTGCTGATTTGCCGGAATGCTGAAGAATTCCACGATGCTTTCGGCGATGCGGGGGCCGACTTCGTTCACGTCCTGCAATTCTTCGACGCTGGCGCTGGCCAGGGCCTCCATGGATCCAAAGTGCTCGGCGAGGAATTGCGCCGTGCGCTCGCCGACCATGCGGATGCCGAGGCCGTAGATGACTCGCTCGAGCGGGAGCTTTTTCGAGTTTTCGATTTCGTCGAGAATGTTCTGTGCCGATTTGTCGGCGAATCGATCGAGACTGAGCAGGTCTTTCTTGCTGAGGTCGTAGATGTCGGCCACGTTTTTGACCAGGCCGCGCTCGATCAGTTGGTTGACTAAAGATTCGCCCATGCCGTCGATGTTCATGACGCCGCGCGAGGCGAAATGCAGAATGGTTCCGAGCAATTTGGCCGGGCAGTTGGCATTGACGCAGCGGTAATCGACCTCGCCTGCGGTGCGGACAACTTTCGTGCCACAGACGGGGCACTTTTCCGGCATTTCGAAGGATTGATGGCCGCGCGGATGATCTTTGTCGTCGATCACCTTGGCAACCTTCGGGATCACGTCGCCGCCGCGCTCGACCTGTACCCAGTCGCCGATCTTCACGCCCAGGCGCTCAATTTCGTCCATGTTGTGCAAGGTTGCATTGCGAACTGTAGTTCCGCCGATCAAAACCGGGGCCAGCATAGCCACGGGCGTCAGTTTTCCCGTCCGCCCGACCTGCACACGAATGTCTTCCAGCTTCGTGATTCCCCCCCTGGCCGCGTACTTGTAGGCAATGGCCCAGCGCGGGGCTTTGCCCGTGAAGCCGAGTTCGTCCTGTAGAGCGGTTCGGTCGACTTTGATGACGATGCCGTCGATTTCGTAGGGCAGGGAATCGCGCTTGCCTTCCCACTGCTGAATGAAAGCCCAGACTTGGTCCATGGAGTGGACTAGGTTGCGGTTCTGGTTGACTTTGAATCCGGCGGTGTCGAGAGCGTCGAGCGTTTTCGAGTGGCGATCGAAATAGGTACGGCCGTTTTCGAGCAATATATAGGGAAAATAGTCGAGGCGGCGTTGGGCTGTGATGTTGGAATCAAGCTGGCGAACCGTGCCAGCGGTGAAATTTCGCGGGTTGGCGAAGGTCGGCAGGCCGTTGCGTTCGCGCTCTTCATTAACCCGCTTGAAAGTTGCGGTGGGCATTAGCAGTTCACCGCGCACCTCGAAATCCTTGGGAATTCCGGCCTTCGTCAACCGGTCTGCGGGGATAATCAGAGGAATCGAGCGCACGGTGCGCACGTTTTGCGTGACATCTTCCCCTACGGAACCGTCGCCTCGAGTCACCCCGCGCGCCAGTTTGCCGTCGTCATAGACCAGCGCCAGCGACATGCCGTCCAGTTTCAGTTCGCAAACGTAGTCGACATCTTTGCGGCCGCTGAGTTCGTGGACACGGCGTTCCCATGCGCGCAGTTCTTCCTCGCTGTAAGTGTTGTCGAGCGACAGCATGGGGGAGGAGTGCGGCACCTTGACGAATCCCTCGCGAGGCTTGCCGCCGACGCGTTGCGTGGGCGAATCCTGGGTTACCAGCGATGGATGGTCGGCTTCCAGGTCCTTTAACTGCTGCATCAGCTTGTCGAATTCGAGGTCGCTGATTTCGGGATTGTCGAGAACGTAATAGAGATATTCGTGGTGGCGGATCGTTTCGCGAAGAGCCTCTATTTTTTTTCCGACGTCTTTGGGCGCGGGCATCGGGCAGATTATAGTCGCCCAGAGGCTCGCATAGAATTATATGGGCCATGCAGATTCTCGAGACATCACGGCTGATCTTGCGGGAGTACCTTCGGGACGATGCGGATGCTCTCTCGCGCGTGCTCTCCGATCCTGAGACCATGCGCTTCTACCCTGCTCCGTATAACCGGGCAGGAGTCGAGGATTGGATCGACCGCAGTCTTCGCCGATATGCCGAGCACGGCCACGGACTCTGGGCGATGGTTTTGAAAGTCAGCGGGGAGATGATCGGCGATTGCGGGCTCACCGTGCAGAACGTGGATGCCGCAGATGAGATTGAGATCGGGTACCACGTGCGGCGCGATCTTTGGGGACAGGGCCTGGCTACCGAGGCCGCCCGGGCGTGCCGCGATCTCGGGTTCGCGCGCTTGCCCGTCGAGCGACTCATCTCTTTGATCCGCCCCGAAAACTTGCCCTCACGGCGGGTCGCGGAGAAGAACGGCATGACCGTGTGGAAAGAATTGACGTGGCGGAACCTGCCGCATCTTGTCTACGCGATTCGCAGAGAGCAGGCACTGGGAAAGTAAGAAGGCTGACGGGCCGTCATGGGAAGCTCACCCGGACACCGTCGCATGGCGCCTCGCTGCGCTTGGCGGGACAGCCGAAGGCGGCTGTCCCTGCATGGATCAAGGCTTGGCGGGTTTGCGCCAAACCTCGAGACCTACACCAGGTCGTCGAGTTTCAGGGCTTGAGGAATGCCCTTCCACGAGCCTTCGAACTGTTTCTGAACGAAGCCTGCGTCGTAGTCGCGCTTCTGTTGCAGCAAGGCTTGGCGCAGGCCCCACAGAGAGCGCGGGTTCCGCGGGTTGCGGTCGAGGTCCTCGCGGAAGACTTTCTCCGCGGCGGCCGTGGCGCCGGTTATTAGTAACGCTCCTCCCAAGGACTCGCGCACGGGGAAGAACCAATCGGGCGGCTCTCCGTATTTGAGGGTGTCCTGAATGGCGACCGCCTGGCGAAGCATGGAAATGGCTCCAGTGGGGTCTTTTTTCGCCATAGCAATCTTCGCACCTAAGATGTCTTCCGCAATTTTCAGGATGTCCTTGCTCTTGTTGTTGATCGGCATTTGGAAGATGACATCCGGCGGAGTGGCAGCCTCAGCGTCGGAGACAATTTTGTATTCCTGTACGGCCTCATCCATTTTGCCGGTGCCGGTCAGAGCCAGGCCGCGCCCGAAATGCCAGAAGACGGAGGCGGTTTTCATCGCAGGATCAGGGGCGGGCATCTTCAGGATCTCGTTCCAATGGTGGAAGCGAATTTCCACCGCTATTGGGATGGTCATGAAGCCTTCAAGCGGGGGCATTTCTTTTACGTGCGGGCCGACGTTGGCGGCCAACAGGTCCGCGTTTTTCCGCGCTTCCGCGTAACTGCCGTTCATGGCGCCGCACATGGCGATGAAATGCAGGTTGTGACTGTAGTACATCATCGGATAAATGCCCTGCGCGCCGGTCGCCTTGATGTAGGCGCGATCCACCGCCGCTGCCTTTTCGTTGGTCTTTACTGCGGCGTCGTAATCGCCAGTGCGGATATAAATGTGGGCGGGCATGTGAACGATGTGACCCGCCCCAGGCGCAAGCGCGGCCAACTTGTTTGCGCCCGCGAGCGCGCGCTCAGGATTGTTTGAGGCCTCCACCGTATGGATGTAGTAGTGGATTGCGCCCAGGTGGTTGGGATCGCGCTTTAGGACGGACTCCAGGGTGGCTACGATTTCCTCGGTGCCCGCTTCGGGTGTGCCGTCCTGGTGCCAAAGTCCCCACGGGTGCAGGTTCATGCCGGACTCGGCAAACAGCGTGGCGGCGTCCAGATCGTCGGGGAATTGGCTGACTACTTGACGCATCGCATCACGATAATCCTCGGCGGCCTTCTTCAGATCGGTGTTCGGGTCGGCCGGAAAGCGCTTCGCCATGGCCTGAATGTAGGCTTGCTCGCTGGGCGAGGCTTCGGCTGACAAGTCAACCGCCCTCTCGACAGCGTCGTGGGCGTGCTTGTAGCGGTCGGGATCGGCGGGATCGTTGTAGTTAGGTCCCACCGCCTCGGCGACTCCCCAGAATGCCATGGCCATTCTAGGGTCGAGATCGGCCGCGTGCTGGAATGAGCGGGCAGCCTCGTCGTGATTAAAGGCATAGATGAACCGCAGCCCCTGGTCAAAGAACTTCTGCGCTTCCGGGACATGGGTGGAAACAGGGTGATGGAGATCGCCGAGCCCGTTCACTAACGTGACGGGGTGGGCTTGTGTGTGGGAGGCATGGTCCTGCGCCATCGCGCCCAGGCAGAACACAGCACTCGACAGCACCTGCGCCAGAATTCGCATCTGGTCAGTCCTCCTGAGTGAATTCCAAAAATGCAGAGCCCCATTTACAGGACAAGCCGATTGTGGAAAAGCGCCCCTAGCAAGTGGGGCCAGCTTATGCCAAATTGAGGTCCTTGCCAAGTCGTTTGCAAGTAAAAGCATGCTGAAGGCTCCCGACCCGGTCAAAGCGGTCGCGGTTGAAAATGCCTATTTCCGCGAGATTCCCGTTTCCCTGCTCAACGCCTTCAACATCAGTATTTGATCGACAACCTTCCACCCGCAGCCTGGAAAGCGAAATCGGCCGAAGGCAAGCGCCGTACCATTGGGGCCATCGTGGCCCATATGCACAACGTGCGTGGCCTGTGGCCGAAGGCGGCCAAGGCGGAAGAAATTCTTGCGCAACTCGATCGCGCGTCGGTGACTCCGGGCAAGCCGTACGCGCACTAGAAAACAGCCGTCACGCTCTGAGCGTGGTCCTTTGCGGTGCCCTGGCCTGCGATGGGCGGGAAGGGATTTCGCCCCGACGTCGCGGGTTTTCTCGGCTATTTGATTGCCCACGATGCCCACCACCGCGGCCAGATCACGATGCTGGCCCGGCAACTCGGCCATCCCTTGCCGCGAGAAAGCTATGTTCGGCATTTGGGAATAGGGTTCAGGTTGAACGTTTTCGTGCTCTAGCCCGCCCGAGTCGATCGTATCGGCAAGACTCTCAGGTACAATCCAGCTGCGATCAGGCTATGCGCAAGGTGGCATTGCTTTACAACCCCGATTCCGGCGGTAACATGGCGCGACGGCGGCGGGAGCTCCAGTCCACCCTCGAGTTGCTTCGAAACGGCGGGGTCGAGGCGGATCTGATCCTTGCTGAGTCTCGGGAGCAGGCACAGGAGCAGGTACGGCAGGCGATCGCCTCTGGTTGCGACACGGTCTTTGCATGTGGCGGCGACGGTACCATCCACAACGTCGCGCAGGTACTGGCGAATTCGGCCGTCGCGCTGGCGATCCTTCCCGTGGGAACCGCGAATGCTCTCGCCCATGATCTTGGCCTTCCCCTTGGCATTGTCGGCGCGGCCGAGGCCGCTCTGCGCGCCGTGCCGCGGCGGGTGGCGCTTGGGCACGTGACCTACGTGGATCTTGAGGGCGCCTCTGACGCACGGTATTTTCTGATTTCGGCCGGCGTGGGCGTGGATGCCCATCTCTTCTACAAACTACATACTGGCACCAAGAAACGCATGGGCATGGCGGCGTACTATGCGAAGGCTTGGAACCTCTGGTTTACGTATCCCATGACGCGGTTTGTGGCCGAGTACTTGGAAACCGGGTCGGACGCGCTCAAACGCGCAGATGTCACCGAACTGATGAGCATACGGATTCGCAACTTCGGCGGAGTCTTGCAGGAGCTGGCGCCCGGGGCCTCGCTGGACAGGGACGACATGCGGGTCGTGTTGTGCCGAACATCCAGCCGTCTGTCGTATCTCGCCTACGTGACGCGCGGGTTGTTGCGGCAAAGGTGGAGAATCCCAGGGATTGACCTGGCGTACAGCACGAAGGTGTCGTGTGGATACCTCTCATCCTCCGCACCGCCGGAACAGCGAAAAATCTATATCGAAGCAGATGGGGAACTGCTCGGCATGCTTCCGGCGGAGATTACGGTGGTGCCGAACGCGCTCACGCTCCTGGCTCCTGTGCCCTGAGCCGGGCCCGGCGGGACGAATTACTTTGCGACTTCGCCCCGAATTTAGCGTCGAATAACCTCGCTGAATCAGGGCTTGCCCTGGCTTTGGGCCGACAGGCCAAAGTAGAATTCTTCGGATCGCTTGGAACCCATTACCCATTTTCTGACGGGGGCGTGCCTGGGCCGTGCCGGGCTCAACCGCAAGACGGCGCTGGCCACGCTAACGCTCGCGCTCGCGGCGGAAGCTCCCGACCTCGACGTACTAAGCCGCCTTCGCGGAGCAGCTTTCGGATTTGCGCATCATCGCGGGTTCACGCATTCATTTCTGGGGGTCCCCATTTGTGCCGCCGTCGTGGTGGGATTCGTTTACTTCGTCTGGCGCCTGCGCGGTCGCAGGACGAAAGATCCCAATCTGCCTCCGCGGTGGGAACTGCTCTACCTCTATGCGTGCCTTGCGGGGCTGAGCCACATTCTGCTTGATTTCACCAATAACTACGGTGTACGGCCGTTCTGGCCGTTCTCGGAGAAGTGGTATTCGTGGGACATCGTCTTCATCATCGAACCGGTGATGCTTGTTCTCCTCATTTTGGGTCTGGTGGTGCCCGGCTTCTTCGCCTTAGTTGACCGGGAAATCGGGGCGCGCCATCGAGGTCCGCGGGGACGGGTCGCCGCTATACTCGCGCTCCTGGGAGTGGTCGTGATGTGGTTGGTGCGCGACTATGAGCATCGCCGCGCAGTGAACGCCCTCCAGGCTCGCACCTACGAACAGGTCGATCCGCTGAGGGTTTCAGCTTATCCGACGTGGGTCAACCCGTTTCGCTGGTACGGGGTGGTGGAAACGCCGGCATTCTTCGGACTCGCGGTGGTCGATTCGATGGGCCCGGAAGTCGATCCTGCGGGCGAGCTTGAGATTCGCTATAAGCCGGAGGAGACTCCCGCCACGCTCGCCGCCAAGCAGTCGTATATGGGGCGTGTGTATCTGGATTGGGCGCAATATCCGATCACGGAAACAGAAACATTGTCTCCTCCGCGAGCGGGCTACCTCGTCCATTTTCAGGATTTGCGTTTTGTGCAAATCCCAACCGGGATCAATGGCGGAGGCGGACGGCGTGTGTTGGGCGCGGCTGTGCAACTCGACAAGAACCTGCACGTAATGGGGGACATTTTTGGTGTGGGGAAGAATCAAGTGTTAGTGCCCGAACCTGGTCAGACTCGCAATTCGGCTGTCCCTTGACGCCCGTCGCTTGAGCGCCCAGAATAGTGACTCAGTTAAGAGGTGATCATGCTGCCCTACATTTTTGTGCTGCTGGCCATTGCGGTGCGGTTCCTGCCGTTTGCTGGTCCATTGAACATTCTGCCGCATGCGTGGCATTTCACGCCGGTGGCTGCTTCGCTGCTTTTCTTTGGGGCTCGCGGGGCGCGGCGGCAGATGTGGGTACCTTTGGTGCTGCTGGCGGCGACCGATGTGGTTCTCACCAAGTTCATCTACGCGTACGCGTTTTCCTGGGACCAGCTGGTCACCTGGACCTGGTATGCGGCCATTCTGTGGCTGGGCACCGGCCTGCGGGAGAAAGCTGGCTTCTGGCGTGTTGGGGCTGCGGCGCTAGCTAGTTCTGTGTCGTTCTTCCTGGTCAGCAATTTTGCGGTGTGGGCCGCATGGCCGCAAATGTATCCCAGGGGCTTCAGCGGACTAATGATGTCGTACACTGCAGGCCTGCCCTTTTTCCGCGGGACCGTGGAGAGCGACTTGTTCTTTTCGGCGGCGTTCTTTGGCACGCCGGTTCTAATGCACGCGCTTTCGGGATGGATGCACCGCTCTTCCGGCGATCACATCGCGGCTGCGTGAGCCGCCTAACATCGGCCCTGGGTCCTACGATTAAGATCAGACGGAGTCATTGAGTCCAAGGTCACGGGCTCAATGGTTCCCTCGATTTTGTTCGTGTCTTCTGTCGTCGCAGCCACCAGAACATAACCCCTCCCAGTGCGATCGCTCCAAGCACCCAATAGAAATGCTGTTTGAACAGGGTCGCTGTCAGTTGGACGATTTGCGGTCCGAACCACAGAGTCAATAGCGAGAGCACGAAAAAGCGCACGAATCTGCCCACAAAAATTGCCGCCAGGAAGTGGCTAAACCGCATCTCGAAGACCGCGGCGCCCAGCACAAAGATCTTGAAAGGCATAGGTGGCGGCAGCATTCCAGGGAACATCAACGCCCAGAATTCGTGCTGGTCGAAGGAGCGGTGAATCTTCTGGAAGCGCTCTTCCGGAATCCGCTTGCGCAGGACTTTTTCGCCGCCAAGATATCCGACGAGGTACAGCGGGATGCTTCCCAGGGCGGACCCCAGCGAGGCCAGCACCACATACAGGAGAAAGTGCCTGCGGTCCTTATAGACGTAAGCCGCTACAACCGCGTCCACAGGCATTCCGAGCAGAGCAGAATCAGCGAAGGCGATGAGAAACACACCCCAGATCCCGAGCGGAGCGAGCAGCCCCCAGATCCACGCCGTGTAGCGTTTCAAAATGTTTCCGATGGTCTTCAAGGGAACAAACAGTGTACGTGATCAAAACGCGGTTGTAGAGACGCAGCAAGCTACGTCTCTGGAACTGATATTATCGCTGGGCTTGGAGCCACTTATGTGCAAGTTGATCCTCTCTCTTCTTCTGCTTTCGACAACTGGAGTCGCGGCGCGGCAGTACGATCTGGTGCTCGAGGGCGGACGGGTCGTGGATCCGGAAACCGGCCTCGATGGCGTACGCAACGTCGCTATCCGCGACGGCAAGATCGTCCGCATCGCAGCCGAACCGCTGAGCGGGCAGAGGGCCGTTCACGCGGCAGGGCTGGTCGTGGCCCCGGGCTTCATTGACCTGCACCAGCATGGCCAGGAACCTGCCAGCCAACGCGTCAAGGCGTTCGACGGCGTAACCACGGCGCTGGAAATGGAAATCGGGGCTCCCGATGTCGCCCAATTTCTGAAGCTGAAAGAAGGACGCTCGCTCATTCACTACGGCACTACCGCCAGTCACGCAGCTGCCCGGGCGCTGGTGTTCGGCGCGCCACTGCCTGCTGCGGTCATCGACCCACGCGCGGGCATTCCGGAGATCCTGCCTAAGAGCGGACCCGCAACCAACCAGCCCGCCGCGGCCGAGCAGATCGGACACATTCAGCAACGGCTACGCGATGAACTCGATGCGGGCGCCCTCGGCGTCGGGATGGGAATTCAGTACACCCCGGGCGCGACCCGGCTGGAAGTGATTGACATGTTCCGCGTGGCTGCCGAGCGCAGGCTGCCGGTCTACACCCACATGCGCAGCTTCGGGCGCATCGAGCCAGGTTCGGACATCGAATCCGTCGAAGAAGTCATTGCAGCCGCCGCCATCACCGGTGCGCCGTTGCACATCGTGCACATCAACAGCACCTGTCTGCTTGATTCGCTCGAATGCCTCTCGCTGGTCGAGGGCGCCCGCGCTCGCGGGCTTGATGTCACGACCGAAGCGTATCCCTACATTGCAGGCATGACTGCCATCAACTCGGCCCTGTTCAATCCCGGCTGGCGGGAAAAGTTGGGGATCGACTATGGCAATCTCGTTCTCCCTGACACGGGCGAGCACCTTACGAAGGAACGCTTCGAAGAGCTGCACAATTCCAGCGTGGCGCAATCGGTGCTGGTGTTCGCTAACACGCAGGAGGTGGTTGACGCCGTCATCCCAAGCCCGTTGGTGATGATCGCGAGCGATGGGGCGCCGGGACATCCGCGTAACGCCGGAACTTACGCCCGGGTGCTGGCTCAATATGTTCGCGAGAAGAAATCGGTGACCTTGATGGAAGCGCTTCGCAAAATGACTCTGATGCCCGCACAGATGCTGGAGCGTTCCACCCCCGCGGCACGGCGGAAGGGGCGATTGCAGGAAGGCGCGGATGCCGACATCGTAGTCTTCGATGCGCAGACGGTCAGCGATCGGGCCACGTTCGAGAAGCCCATGGAGGCAAGCGTTGGTGTGCGCTACTTGCTGGTTGCCGGAACTCTGGTCATCGATGAGGGGAAGATCGTGCCAGATGTGTTTCCTGGGCGCGCGCTGGTGGGGCCGGGAAAGGTTGCGGGCGGGCACTGAGTTTGAGGCCGAGGAAAGCGAGCCGCAACCAAGATCGTCGCGGCCTGGACGGGTCGAAGACTCGTCCCCACACCAAATCTGTCGTCACATAAGGCCTTTTCCAAACGCTTATCGGTGCTCGGTTCTCCCGCTTAGTAAGTCGACCGCATGGGGAATCAACGCCGCCACCGCCTCCAGCGATTGCACCGCTCCTGCGGGGCTTCCTGGCAAATTAAGGATCAGGGAGCGGCCGCGCACGGCGCACACAGCGCGGCTCAGCGCCGCGTATGGAGTCTTCTTCGTACCCTCACTTCGCATGCGCTCGGCCACGCCCTCGAGCAAGCGGTCGCAAACGGCTACTGTCGCTTCCGGCGTTACATCGCGCAGGGCGATCCCTGTTCCGCCGGTAGTCACGACCAATCGCGCTTCGCGCGAGAGGCGAATGAGCAGGTTTTGAATCTGAATGGTGTCGTCCGGAACCACTTCCCGCGCCACCACTTCGAAGTGAAGTTTCTCCAGAAGTTGAGCCACCGCCGGCCCCGACAGGTCTGTACGGTCGCCGCGTGCGCAGGAATCGCTGACCGTGACTACAGCTGCCGTCAGAGCCCGCGGCTCAGCTGTCGAGCAGGACATCTTCCTCTTCTTCTTTTCCGCCTCGGCCGGAGGCGCTGGGGGAGGCAACCGGTGCGGCTTGGCCGGCGGGTGTGGCTTGGTCCTCCGCAGCCGGTTCGGCCTCGCCACCGTCACGCTGCGATTCATCGAGCAGACGCAGGCCTTCCATCAATAGTCCCTGCGTGTTGAGTTGGGTGGTCTCTTTGTTGGTTTTGCCTTCGAAGTCGAGCTGGAAATTTCCGCCAGTCCAGCGCAGTACCTTGAACACAGCCTCGTCGCCGACGAGAGCACCGTAGGTAGCATGCTTTACCTGACCTTCGCTAAAGAACACCTCACACTTTTCGCCTTCGTTGGTGAGCGATAGCTGGCAGCTCTTCCGACCCATTTCCAGTGACTGCATGAGGTCGATCACGTTCATCTGCGCGAGACTGCCGCGCACGACTCCGTCGGAAGGGGCGGTCTTCGCCATTTTTTCCAGCGCAATACGGTCGATCATGCGTTTGACACGGCGGGTCGCTTCTTTGAGGAAAAACGGCTTTTCCAGATAGTCGTCCGCGGCGTCCTGCGGAGACAGTCGTTCGGCGATGTCCGCCTTGCTGGCCATCAACACGGTTGAAAAATTGGCGGTCGCCGGCCGGCTCTTCAACTTTTCGACCAACTGACGCCCGTCCATGCCGGGCATGCGGTAGTCGCACACCAGCAGGTCCGGAGGATCGTCCACTGCCTTCAACAAGGCGTCGGCCGCGTCCGCGGCGGTCGTCACTTGCGAAAGGGGGCCTAGGGCCTGCTGCAGCATGTGAAGCACCATCGGATTGTCTTCCACCAGCAGCAGCTTGACGTTGTTGGCCATGAACGTGACTGGGAGCTATCTCTCCGGGCGGCGGTATTCGCCGCTCTTGCCGCCACTTTTACGCTCGAGAACAATGTCGCGAATCTCGATGCCTTTATCGGCAGCCTTGCACATGTCGTAAACGGTCAGAGCCGCGACGCTGGCTGCGACTAAAGCTTCCATCTCTACGCCGGTCTCGGCCGTAGTCATAACTCTCGAGGCGATGGCGACGCCATTCTCGCACACGCGCAGGTCGACATCAACGAGTGCGAGCGGCAGCGGATGGCACAGGGGGATCAACTCCGCAGTGCGCTTTGCCGCCATAATCCCGGCCAGTCGCGCCACTTCCAAGGCGTCGCCCTTGGGATTGTTCGGCAACGCGGCCATGACCTCCGGTTTCATGGCAACGAAAGCGCTCGCCTCGGCTTCGCGCTTCGTTGGCGGTTTTTCGGAAACGTCGACCATCCGCGCCCGCCCACCGCGGTCGTAATGGGAGAGTTTCTTCGGCATCAATAGCTCTATCTTACATGCTGCATCGCGCCGAAGCAGCGTCTGAGGGAGCGCGACTATCGCGGCAGGACCGCCACCCATTCGCCTGCGGCGATCATTTCACGGTCGGCTGGAATTACGGCGTAGCAGTTTGCGCGTGCGGTGGCGGCGATGTCTCCTGATCCTTGCCACGCCACTAGTTCAACCTCGGAATTCTCGAACTGGCCCGACAAAACTCCTGGAAGAAAGCGCTTGAGGCCGGTCTTGATGCGGATCTCGCGCTTCAGTCGTGCGTGCAGAAAGGCGAGCCTTTCGGGAGACTGTCCGGCCAGCGCAGCAAGAATAGGGCGCGCGAAGAGTTCGAAGGTCACCATGGTAGAGATCGGATTGCCCGGGAGACCGAAAAAATATGTGGCCGGCGGCTCGGCAGGGACGCCCGCGGGACAACGACCAAACACAACCGGGCGTCCAGGCTGGATTTTTGCTCCAGTGAAGAAGAACTCGGCCGCCATTTCCGACAAGACTTGCTCGACCAGATCGTAGCGCCCCATGGAGACGCCGCCTGTCATCACCAACAGGTCCGACTCCAACCCTTTTTCGATGAGCCTTTGCAATGCCCGGGGCTCGTCCGGAGCGATGGGCAGCAGCACTGCAAGCCCGCCTGCCCGCCGAACCTGTACCGCCAGGGAATAGCAGTTCGAATTGCGAATCTGCGTCGGGCCGGGGGAGGCCTTGACCTCGACAATTTCGTCGCCGGTGGTGAGCACCGCGACTCGCGGGCGTCTGTAGACTTCAAGCCGGGACTTGCCCACGGATGCGGCCAGCGCAACGGCCACCTCATTCAGCCGCAGACCCGGATTGAGCAGCCCGCTCCCCTGCGCTGCCTCCGCACCCCGAGGCACAACGTTCTCTCCCCTTGTGACCTTCCTGGTGATCTCGACCCGGCTCCCTTGACGCGAGCTGTACTCGACCATCACGACCGCATCCGCGTTGCATGGAACTGGGGCGCCGGTCATGATGGAAGCGGTTTGTCCGGGACCGAGGCTGGAAGGAATTGCTTCCAGTTTTTCGCCTGCTCTGATTTCGGCGATCACGTCGAGCATAGCTGGGAGATTCGTTAGATCCGCCGATCGCACCGCATAACCATCGCGGGTAGAACGGGGGAACGGAGGTATGTCGCGATCCGCCAACACCGGCTCAGCCAATACACGTCCGGCAGCGTCGAGTAAGTCGACCGTTTCCATTCCAGGGAGGGGAATCCGCGCCCCATGGTTCTCGACCACACGGCGGGCGTCTTCAAACGTTAGGACAGTCGACTGTACTGGCAGGGCAGACATGGAGCGATGATAGCAAGATGTGGAGAGAGGGTGGGACTCGGCCGGGCTGACTTACCTTGCCAGTTCCTGTCCCAGACCCGCGGGATTCGTGGCAAAGGACAAGCCTGTTTCAAGGTCGACAACGCGGTCCTGCACCAGTTGCGCGATCTCGCCGTCGAAGTGCTGCATGCCCTCCGAAGAGCCTGCCTTGATGGCGTCGAGAATGGTCTTGTTCTCGCGTTCACCTTTTTCAATGCATTCACGGGTGCGGGCATTGGCCTTGAGCACTTCGAAGGCGGCTACGCGGCCGCTACGATCGGCTTTGGAAAGGAGCCGCTGGCAAATGATGTATCGGAACGACTTGGCAAAACGCTCCCGCACCGACTGCTGCTCGGCTGGAGAGAACGAACTGACGACACGCTCCACCGTCTTCGACGCGTCCATCGTGTTCAAGCTGGAGAATACCAAGTGTCCGGTCTCGGCGGCTTCGAGGACGATTTCGATCGTCTCCCGATCTCGCATTTCGCCGACCAGGATGACCTTGGGTGCCTGCCGCATCGCGGAACGCAGCGCGTGGGCAAAGCTCGGAGTGTCGCTGTGTAGTTCGCGCTGATGAATGGTTGAGCACTTGTGGTTGTGCAGGAACTCGATAGGATCTTCGATGGTGATGATGTGATAGTACTTTTCCTGGTTGATACCGTCCAGAAGGACTGCCAGTGTCGATGACTTGCCCGACCCGGCCGCTCCGGTCACGAGCACGATTCCATCCCGCAAGCGAGTGACCTCGGACAACTGTTCCGGCAACCGTAGGGTCGAGAAATCCGGAATCGCCGTCGGAATGACTCGCATGACCACGGCACAGCTTCCACGCTGAATAAAAATGTTGACCCGGAAACGCGCCAGTCCCGGCAGTCCGTAGGAGATGTCACAAGCGCCGTGTTCACGCAAGGTGGTGATTGCCTGCTTGTTGTCCCCAATCAGGTCAACGCCGATGTGGCGCGTATCATCGGGTGTGAGCAGCGTTAAACCTGGGACTTGCACGGGGATCATCTGTCCGTAGACCTGTACCTGCGGAGGTCGCCCCGGAGAGAAGATCAGGTCACTGATTTTTTCCGATGCCCGCAGCATAGCCCCCAGCAAAGCCGGCGTGGCAAACCTGCCGCTTCCAGAAAAGCCCTCTAATGCAACGGAGATAGGTGCAATGGTTGGCGCTGCCATTCGTCCTCACACTCAGGAATCGCACGCACCACAGAAGGAAGAAGACTCGGATACTTCAACTGTACCTGCCGGAAGCCGTAATGCGAAGGACTGCAAGGACATAGCCCTTAGTAATATTTGGCCTTTAGTAACATCGGGCCGCCTAAAACGCAGGAAGGCGGCTCGATGAGCCGCCCTGTTCATGTCTGCAAGTGCTTGGATCGGAAGGCGATCTACTTCTTAGGCTTCTTCTTGTTGCCGAAGCTGGTCTCGACCGAGGACCCAATGCTGGTCAGCATATCCTTGGCTGGCTGCGCGTATGTTCCGGTAGGCTGCAATTCCAGATACTTCTGCAATGCTTCCGCCGTCCCCGGAGGGGCGACCATCTTATCCCCCTGCAGAGTGGCCTTGCCGATCATATTCACGCCCTTCCAATAATAGGCATCGGCCTTAGTAGGATCGGACGCGATTACCTTGTCGAAGGCTGCGATCGCATCGTCCACTTTGCCGGCATTGGTCAGCACTGCGCCGGTGTTGAAATAGTACTGGGTGGCCGCAGTTGGGTCCGTCTGGGCGGCCAAGGCATACGTCTTTACCGCATCGTCCACTTTGCCGGACTTGGCATAGGCTTCGGCGAGATTGTTGTAGTAAGCAGCCAGGGTCTTTGCCCCTGCCGCTGGATCCTTGTCGGCGGGTGCCGCCTGCTTCAGTTGAACCGCTTTCTGGTAAGCGTCGACTGCCGACCCCAGGCGCTTCTGTTTCTCCGCCGGATCGGTCTGCTTGGGTGCCGACATGCGGTAATAGTCGCCCAGCTTAAACCAGATCAGGTCTCGGTTGGGATCGATCTGGGTGGCCTCGTTGAGGGCCGCAATCGCGGTATCGTAGTCGCCCCCGTCCGCAGCCGTCTTTGCCGCATTCAGCTTATCGTTGAGGGTTTTGACGGTGTTAACTTCTTTCGACTGTTTTTCCTTCTGCTCCTGAATCTGCTTCAATTGTTCGGGAGTGAGGCCCTGGCCTTTGGCCTGGTTCTCCTGCTCCTTCTTCATGTCAAAATCAAGAGTGTTTTCATCCAACTGGACCTGAAAGGCGTTGACGTGGTCGGCTTCCTTTCCCGCCTTCAGATCGTCCTGGCCTTTGTATAGGCTGACGTTGTACTTGCCGGGGGACACACCCAGCGAAAAATACTCACCCTTCTTGTTGGTCTTAAGGGTGTACTTCTGACCGTTGTCCTGGTTGGCGAAAACGACCACCGCATCCACGATGGGATTTCCTTGAGTGTCCTTGCATACGCCTTTCACCGTTCCTGAAGCCTGGGCGAAGACCGGAGGTCCACACAGTCCGAGCGCCAGTACTGCGGAAAAAAGAATTGCGAAGTGCTTTTTCATTTTGCCTCCCGGCAACAAATCCTATTTGGCCGCGTACGCGATCGGATCCTTCACGCCGGCTGCCTCAAACGCACGCCCGCGCAACACGCAGCTATCGCACACACCACACGCCTGATCCTCGCGACTGTAGCATGACCAAGTTAAATCGAAGGGCGCACCCAGTTCAAGGCCAAGTCGAACAATCTCGGCTTTTCGCATGGCGATGAGCGGCGTGACGATTTCGATGCGCCCCTGTTTCGTGCCTGTTTTTACAACGGCATTGAAAGCCTCGTAATAGGCAGGGCGGCAATCGGGATACCCCGAACTATCGGGCTCGACCGCGCCGATATACACTTTTTCGGCGCCCAGTACCTCGGCCCAACTGACGGCCACGGCCAGAAAATGGGCATTGCGAAAAGGAACATAGGTGACAGGAACACCGGCCCCGACCGACTCGGCGCGGGGGACGGGGATGGCCTCATCGGTAAGCGCAGAGCCGCCAACGGCGCGTAGCGCCTCATTTCTGACAATCAGCTGGTCGTGGATGTTCAGCCGCCGACAAATGGCTAGAAACGACTCTCGTTCTCGCTGCTCGGTGCGCTGCCCATAGCTGACGTGGACGGCCGCGGCCTTATAGTCGCGCGCGGCGAGGGCCGCGCAGACGCTGGAGTCCATGCCGCCGCTGAGCAGCACAACTGCCCGCGAATTGCTCGGATTCCTCATGAGTCAATAGCTGATTGGTTATTGGTTGATTTCGAAAACCCACCCAGATTAGGGGGCTCAGTCAGCAATCAGCAATCTTCACACTCCCTTGAGTGCCGGGTCCCAGATGAACTTGTGCAGTTGCAAACCTAGACGGGCCGCGATGTTGTCAGCCAGCATCCACTCCGCTAGTTCCCGGGGATCAACCAGGCAATGCGAACTGTCGCGAGCGCCGCCGGCATCCTTGCGAAACGCCGGCGAGAAAAGCACCGCATGCACTCGCTCCGCGAGGGCGTGTCCCTTCGTGAAGTCCCGCGCAAAATCGTAGTCGGCGCGGCTGCTCAGAACAAATTTAATCTCATCACGGTTCGTCAGCGCCTCCAGGTTCTCCATGTGGAAGGTCTCTGCCTCCCCCGAGTCCGGACATTTAACGTCCACGATTTTGATGACGTCTGCTGGAACCCGCTCCAGGGGCCGCTCTCCGCTGGTTTCGAGAAGGACTTTGTACCCCTCCTGCAGTAGAAGCTTCATAAGCGGGACAACTTCGCGCTCCTGCAGCATCGGCTCTCCGCCGGTGATTTCGACCAAGCCGCCTCCCGGACTCAGACGCGAGACTTCATCCCGCACCTGTTCGACCGTCATTTTGCGGCCACCCTGGAACGTGTACTCGCTGTCGCACCACGAACAGCGCAGATTGCAGCCCGTCAAGCGCACAAACACACAGGGAAGTCCGGCGTAAGTCGACTCTCCTTGCAACGATTTGTAGATTTCGGTGATCTGCATGGGAAAACAAGCTGTCAGCTTTCAGTGGTCGGCTCTCAGCACGAGGCTCGAAAAAAGCGCCTCTCTTAATGATCCGCGGCTCTATTCGCTGTACTTTGCCGTGGTTGTGTCGGTCTCGAACACAGTCACGTCTTTTACGCGCACCCGGCCGTCGGTCACCCGTTGGAGGCGAGCGTTCGACTCGTCGTAGAAGTACTTGGCCAAGTTTTCGGCTGACGGATTCATAACAGTAAATGGTTCGATCTCGTTGATCATCTTGTGATCGAGCCGCTCGATCACGTGCTTCATGACCTCGCGCAGGTCCTTGAAGTCGAGCAGCAGGCCAGCCTTGTCGAGTTCAGCGCCGGCCAGTGTTACGCGAATCTTGTAATTATGACCGTGCGGGTTCTCGCACTTGCCCTTGTAGTTCCGCAGGTAATGCCCCGCGGCGAACGAATCTTCCACTGTGACTTCAAACATGCTCCCCTTCGGCTTCAATCCAGGCCCGGCTGCGCACTGTCGGCGACCTTTATTGTACCGCGAAGGGAACGAATCATACTTGACTCACACCGCCGCAGAATATAGCTTTGCCGATTGATTTCCCTGTCCCGAAGGAGCGCTATGCGTCGCAAGGTCTGTGTTCTGGGTATCGTCTTGTTCGCCATAATCTCCGGTGTACCGGCTCAGAACCGGCCGGTGGCGCCCGAGTTCGACGTCAAAGAGCACTACACCAAATACGAATACCGGATTCCCATGCGCGATGGCGTTCATCTGTTCACTTCGGTTTATGTGCCGAAAGACCATACCCGCGCTTACCCCTTCCTGATTGACCGGACCCCCTACAACGTGGGCCCTTACAGCGTGGATCAGTACCGCGCGAACCTTGGCCCTTCGCCCGACTTCGATAAGTCCGGGTACATTTTCGTTTTTCAGGACGTGCGCGGCCGGTACATGTCGGAAGGCAAGTTCCTCGAGATGCGCCCCCACATCGATAACAAGAAGTCGAACCAAGACGTTGACGACGCCAGCGATCTGTATGACACCGTCGACTGGCTGCTCAAGAACGTTCCCAATAACAACGGGAACGCCGGCATCTGGGGCATTTCCTATCCCGGCTTCTTCACCTCGGCCAGCATCATCGACTCGCATCCTGCTCTTAAGGCCGCGTCGCCGCAAGCTCCCATGACCAACCTCTTTATGGGAGACGATGCCTACCATGGTGGGGCATTCATGCTGGCTGCCAACTTCGGGTTTTATAGCTCCTTCAAGCCGCAGGAAAATCCGCAGCTCCCGCCCAAGGTTTTTGTTCCCTTCGACTACGGTACCAAAGACGGCTATGAATTCTTCCTGAGAGTAGGCCCCACTGGCAATCTCTCAAAGCTCCTGGAAGGGAGGAGCGCACTGTTTGACGACCAGTTGCGGCACGACACATACGATGACTATTGGAAGGCTCGCAACCTGGCGCCGCACCTGAAGAATATCCATTGCGCGGTGCTTACGGTTGGAGGATGGTTTGACGCCGAGGACCTGCAAGGTCCATTCACAACCTTCCATTCGATCGGGAAGAACAATCCTGGTATCTTCAACGCGCTCGTGGTTGGCCCGTGGGTTCACGGTGGCTGGTATCGCTACGATGGCGAGCACTTGGGGCGAGCCGACTTTGCCTCAAACACGGGTGACTTTTATCGCAAGAACATTCTGTTTCCGTTTTTCGAGCAGCACCTCAAAGGGGCGACCGATGCCAAGCTACCCAAAGCGTACGTTTTCGAGACTGGAACGAACGTCTGGAGGCGCTATTCCGCCTGGCCGCCCAAGGAGGTCGAGTCCAAGACACTCTACTTCCACGCCAGCGGCGGCCTGTCGTTCGATGCTCCAGGGGAAGAGACGTCCCCTTTTGACGAATACGTCAGCGATCCGTCCAAACCGGTGCCCTTCGTGAACTACACCGCGCAGAATGTGCCCCAGGAATACATGGTCTCCGATCAACGCTTCGCCGCCAGCCGCCCGGATGTTCTGGTCTACTCAACTCCAGTACTCGAGGAGGATGTGACAATCGCGGGACCGATCTCTCCACGACTGTTTGTGTCGACGACCGGCAGCGATTCGGACTGGGATGTGAAATTGATTGACGTGTATCCGCCGGACTATCCGGACAGCAAACTCGACGCGGCCAAACCGGAGGATCGAGACAAGCCCCGAACCGATGTTCCGCCGCTTCCGTTCACCATGGGTGGGTATCAGCAACTTGTCCGCGGTGAACCGTTTCGTGGAAAGTTCCGCCACAGTTTCGAAAAACCGGAGCCGTTTACGCCCGGCCAGGTCGAAGAGATAGACTTCACCATCCAGGACCTCAACCACACCTTCCGCCGCGGGCATCGCATCATGGTGCAGATCCAGAGTTCCTGGTTTCCACTCACCGACCGCAACCCGCAGAACTTCGTAAATATCCCCGACGCGAAGCCGTCGGACTTTGTGAAAGCGACGGAGCGCGTGTATCACAGCAAAGCGCAGCCCTCAGGAATCGTGGTGGATGTTCTGCCCAACCCCGGAGCTGCAGAAGAGCGAAACTAGCGGCTCGGTCACGCCACGAAGCCGAAAAATTCTTCCACTACCCGCACCTCGGTCGTCTTCTTGTAATTCGGCAGGCTTTCAACGAACACACGCCCGTACTGCTTTTTCAAGATACGGTTGTCGAGAAGGACGAGAAGGCCACGATCGTGCAGCGAGCGGATCAGGCGTCCGAAGCCTTGTTTCAGCGTGATTACTGCTGCCGGCACTTGGTATTGGAAGAATGCATTGCCACCTTCGGCGTCTATCACCTTTACCCGCGCCGCCACCACCGGATCGCTCGGCACCGCGAACGGCAACCGGTCAATGATCACGCAACTAAGTTGCTCGCCCTGCACATCTATGCCCTGCCAGAACGACGACGTCGCAAACAAAACCGCATTCGGTGTCAGGCGGAACTCTTCAAGCAGTGCATTCTTCGGCGCGTCTCCCTGGCGCAACATCGGGAACTCCACCTCGCCCAGGAGCCGCTGATGAATCTCGTTCATCTGCGCATAGCTGGTGAAGAGCACGAACGCCCGGCCACGCGTAATTTCGAGCAGCCTGCGAATGCGGTCCGCGGCCTTTGCTGCAAATTGCGGCGTCCGGGGATCGGGCAGATCCGGCGGCACATAGAGCAGTGCCTGACTCTCGTAATCGAAGTGTGAAGGCAGCACCGACTCGCGGGCGTGCTCCAGTCCCAGTCGCTGCCGGATGTACTCAAACCCTCCGCCCACCGCCAGCGTTGCCGAAGTCAGCACAGCACAGTCCACCTTCGACCACAGGCACTCGCGAAGAATCGGTCCGACATCGATGGGCGTGGCCTGCAAGAAAACATTCTGTCGGCCGCCCTTATCTGCCTCGCTGCGTCCGTGGGGTGAATTCGCCCTGCCGCCTCGCCTCTCTATCCAGAACACCGTGTTGCGATCCTCGGATTCCAGGGCAAACCCGAGTTGCACCTGAATCTCCTGTGTCCGCCGGACGAAGTTGAATACTTCCTCTGGCTTTTGCGGCAGACCTTCCAGTTCTCCCGCCAGCCGCGTGAGGGCCCGATTCAGCCCCAGGAATTCGTCTCCGTTTTCCTCCAGAAACTCTCGCCGGGTCTCAAAGGAAAACCGTCCAACCCCAGGCGGTAACAGCGAAAAGAAGAATTGCGAGCGCTCTCGCAAGCTTCCCAGCGCCCCCGAAAGCGAAGGCGAGAGTATGCGGTTGTGCTGGAGCGAATTTTCAACGTCGCGCGCCAACTCTTCCACTCGCAGGTTGCTTAGGGAGATGCCGAAGTAATTGCCCGCCACATCTTCCAATTCGTGCGCCTCATCGAAAATCACGGCGGCCGCGTCGGGCAAAATGCCTGCATCGGGCGCACCCTGGGCCTGCAGCTTGATGGCAAGGTCGGCAAAGAACAGATGATGATTCACGATGACGATGTCGCTCTCCCTTGCCCGGCGCCGCATTTCAGTGATAAAGCACCGTTCCCACTGGCTGCACTTCTGCCCGATGCAAGCCTCGGAGCGCGCGTCCAGCTTGTGCCAGAGAAGGCTGGCTTCGGGGAGTTCCGCCAGTTCCGCCCGGTCGCCCGTCCCTGTCGTCTTTTCCCAGGCGGCGATGGCGCGATATTGTTCAATCTCGTCCAGGCCGCTGAGAACAGGCTGGTCGGTCAGATCGTAGAGTTTCTTGCGGCACAAATAATTGTTGCGGCCTTTCATATAACAAACCGAGAGCCGGGACCCGGATGCGGGATCTCCGTACAGCGCCTGCTGAAGGAAAGGTACGTCCTTGTAGAAAAGCTGTTCCTGTAAATTCTTTGTGCCCGTCGAGATGATGACCCGTTTGCCCGAACGAATTGCAGGTAGAAGATAGCCAAGAGTCTTGCCAGTGCCCGTGCCCGCCTCGACGATCAGGTGCCGCTTTTCTTCGAGGGCCTGCTCGACGGCCTGGGCCATTTGCAGTTGCCCGCGCCGGAACTCATATGCCGGATGCGTGCGCGAGAGCACTCCTCCAGGCCCGAAGAATTGGTAAAGCGAAGCGTGCTTTCCGCTGGGCGTGGAGCGGTTCGGCGGGGAAGAGGCGGGCTGGGAACTGAAAGCCACAGGAGTCTCTATAATAGCGATTCCGGAAGCTTTCATCGTTGCGGTCCGTACTGAATTTTGACCCAGCCCACCTACAACTCGACCAGCACTCTCGCTACTGCCGCTGTCGGAGTCCCCACCATCGCCATCGCGGGACGCCCGAACGTGGGCAAGTCTGCGCTCTTCAACCGCATCGTCGGTTCGCGCCGCGCCATCGTCGGGAACGAACCAGGCATTACGCGCGACCGCCTCTACGGCGATGCCGAATGGCGCGGCCGTAACCTGCGCATTGTCGACACGGGTGGCATCTTGCCCGAAGAAAAAGATCTCATACCGTCGGAGATTTTCCGGCAGGCTCGGGTTGCGCTCGATGAGGCCGCCGCCATCATCATGGTCGTGGATGGACGCGCCGAACTCGCCGGTCCCGACCTTGAACTTGTGCGCCTGCTGAGAAAGGCCAACCGCCCGCTGTTTCTGGCCGTGAACAAGGTCGACAGCGAAAAGCAATCCTCCCTCATTTACGATTTTCATCGCCTCGGCGTGAAGCAGATGTTCCCAATCTCTGCCGAGCACGGGCGGGGCATCGATGACCTGCTCGATGCGATTCTGGAAGTTCTTCCGACTAAGGCCATGCCGGCGGAGAACCCAGAGCTGACCGATGCGAACGACCAACGACTCCCGACCAACGGCGATTCCTCACCTCACGAGACCAAAGTCGCTATCATTGGCCACCCGAACGTGGGCAAGTCGACGCTGCTGAACTGCCTCACCGCCTCCGACCGCGCCATCGTTTCGCCTGTCTCCGGTACTACGCGCGACGCGGTCGACGAGATCGTCGAGCACCACGGACGCCGCTTCCGCTTTATCGACACCGCCGGCATCCGCCGTAAAGGCAAAACGCACCTCATGGCCGAAAAACTTTCCGTGGTGATGGCGCGCAAGCATCTCGAAGCCGCTGACATCGCCCTTCTCGTCATCGACGCCACGGAGGGAGTGAGCCAGCTCGACGCGGCGATTGCCGGATATGCCCACGAGAGCGGCCGTTCCATCATCATCGTCGTCAACAAATGGGATCTCGTGATCGGCGGGAAGAAAACAGATGCGCGCCCCACCAAGGCCGAGCGCATGCGCGAGTCGAAGCGCCCCGGCGACCGCGACGCCTATGAGCAGCGCCTGCGCTACCAGCTCAAGTTCCTGAACTACGCGCCCATCGTCTTCATTTCTGCGCCGAGCGGCAAAGGCACCGAGAAAATCTTCCCGTTGCTCGAACAGGTCGCCACCGAACGCCGCAAGCGCGTCACCACGTCGCAAATGAACCGGTTCATCGAGCGCGTAGATTTCGAACGCGCCTCTGTCCCAATGCGCCAGCGCGTCAAGATCCTGTACATGACACAAGCCTCGGTGGCCCCGCCCACGTTTGTGCTCTTCACCAACCGCGCTGTGAAACTACACTTCTCTTACCAGCGCTTCCTGGAAAATCAAATCCGCGAGGCCTTCGGCTTTCTCGGCACGCCGATCTGGATCAAGAACAGAGCCAGGGACTCGTAGCCATCAGGACAACATGTGGAGAGAGCCGCCCGCGGCTGTCCGCCGGACGTAGCCGGGTTCTAGCCGGGATCGCTTACTCCCCTTCTACCATCCGATCCTGCGTCAGCAGCCCTACTTTCTGCACCCCACCGTGATGCGCCAGATCGATTACATCCGCCACGTACTGAAAGTCCACATCGGCATCGCCGCGGACGAAGGCCACCTTCTCGGCTCGCGTCCGATAGATCTGCGCCAAACGCGTTTCCACGTCTTCCCAGCGTACGTCCTCCCGGTTGATCTTCACCGTCGGCGGCGCATCCTTCGTCGTCCATACCACCTGGATCACAATGGTGCGCGACTGCTTTTCGCCCGCCGTCTGTTTCTGATCGGGTTGGGGTATCTGCGCCTTTTCCTGATACTCCTTGTCCATCGCCACCACCAGCATGAACATGACGATAAGGGTCAGCAGCACGTCGATCAGAGGCGTGACGTTAATCTGCGGACGGGACGGACCTCCGCCTGCCATCGAGAATGCCATGGAAATCGCTCCTCTCGGGTACGCGTGTCTTTAAGATCAGACACCTGTTCTTCGGCCAAAGTTCCTAACTGCTTCCTTCACCCCGAAGAAGTAACAGCAGTGAATACTGTGAAGAGGCAAGTTGCACCGTTTCGCCTGAACCTGCATCATGAAATAGACGGTCGCGTTGCGGCATGAGGCGGCCAGGAGAAACGACCTCGCCGATGGCGCGTCCACCACAAGTCCTAATCGCCAGCTTTGTCACCGCGCTATTGTTCGTCCTCGGCGATTCTGCCCGCGCTCAAGACAACTACGAAATCCAGGTTTACAGCTACGACACGGTGCCGCCGCGCTCCACCATGGTCGAGATCCACTCCAACTTCACCGTCGAAGGCAGCAAAACCGTGCAGGATGGCATGCTGCCCACCAACCACGCCGAGCACGAAACGCTGGAGCTCACACAAGGAATTAACGACTGGTCTGAAGTCGGTTTCTATGTGTTCACCAGCATTCAGTCCGATGGCGGATGGCAATGGGTGGGGGATCACATCCGCCCGCGTGTGCGCGTTCCGGAGAAGTGGCACTGGCCCGTGGGGGTCAGCCTGTCGCAAGAAATCGGCTACCAGCGCGCTGCTTTTTCCCCCGACACATGGACGTGGGAGATTCGCCCGATTATCGATAAGAAGATTGGCCCCTGGTACCTGAGCTTCAATCCCGCGCTCGATCGTTCCTTTCACGGTCCGAGCGTGAACAAGGGAGTTGAGTTCTCCCCGAATGTGAAGGTCAGCTACGATTTCACCAAGAAAATTGCGGGTGGGCTCGAATATTACGCGGCCTACGGTTCCCTGGCTGGCTTTGATCCACTCAGAGACCAGCAGCAGCAGTTCTTTCCTACGATCGACCTAGATTTCGGCCCGCAGTGGGAGTTCAACTTTGGAGTCGGTGTTGGCACTACCCGCTCCACCGACCATCTCATCGTGAAATGTATCATCGGCCGGCACTTTTCATGGCGGCACGCCAAGACCCCAAAGCTGAGGGCGGATCAACCGTGAGCGATCAAGGCTCGTTCCCGTCTGATTTTTACCCTACCGGTTCCGGGTTCGGCACCAGGGGAGGTGGTTCTTCCGGCGGTCTGCTCATCGTCGCCGAGGCCAAAGGAGGCGGATATAGCATCATGCTCAACGCCCGATAGCGCGGGGCAAAGAAATAAATCGAGTAGGCCGGGAAAAACACAATCGCTGGCACTGCGATCAGGGCCGTCAGATACAGAAAGGCTGCCAGCAGCACGCATCCCACGATCACGGCCACTGTGATTGTGAATGCGTTCCACGTGAGCCCGGCCGTCTTTCCTGTGATAACAGCGACAATTGCCAATCCCACGGTCGGGATCGCCACAATCAACCCCAGAATCACAGACGCGATCCCGATGACGATTCCAGCCCCGATGGCGAGCACAATCTTCAGACCCACGTAGGCCGCATAGCCGGCCTTTTCCATCTGGATTAGAGGCCAAAGCCGCCGCCATCCTTCGATCGCTCCGATGCCCTCCAGCGCCATCTGCGGCACCACAAAATCCTTGGTCAGCACGTGAATCACGGCTGCAGCGACGAAGAAAATGAACCCCAGGAAAAAAAACACGACTCCGCCCAATACCAACCCCAGCACATGCTCCCGTGGTTGGCTGAACCACCCCATCCCAAAAGCAAGGGCCGCCGGGATCCCAACTAGCACCGTCATTGCCGCCAAGATGGCGAACATGTACCCCAACTGCCAAAGAAAATACCTCCAGGCCGGGCCTTGCCGTCGGGTCCAACCCTGGCGGATGCGGCACTCCTTTTCCAGCACGCTGTCGAAGAGAATGAATCGCATCACGCTGCTGATGTACATCAGGATCAGGCCAAACACTAACCCGGCTACAACCAGCACCGCGATCAACCCGGCATAGATTGCAGGATCGATGGACCCAAGCCCGGGATCCAGCAAATGGCGCGAAGATCCGGTTTGATGCGGGAAACTGGTGGGAAAATTGAGGCCACCGCCAGAGCCTGCCTCCCCGGCAAGCAAACCGACCACCGCAAGGCGGGTCCACTGCCCAAAGCGAAATGGTTGCACCAGTTGTCGTTTGGTGTGCTGGAAAGCCAGAGTGATCGTATCGACTGCGGAAATCGGCAAAGTGCACCTCGGCGGAAGCGCTTCAGCAGCAAGGTACTGCGAACCGTCGTGCGGATCAAATTAATTCGTGAGCGGGAGGTTTGACACTGGGCGCCACCGCCTCTATTCTTTATTACATGCCTCATCCCGCCATCACCGGCACGATGTGCTGTTGTTGCTGCCGCCTGGTGTGTGGGTAAAGAGTCCGCAAAGATTCTTCCAACCCACCCCAGTGAGCGGGTGGGTTTTATCCTCTATCCGCTTTCTAAAGGTTCATAGTGGGGGCGGGCCAAATTTTGGAATCTTGGGCGAATTAACTTACGAAGGAGAAATTCCATGACGACTGCGACGGCAAATGAAACTTACACTGTGCCCCGGATCAACGACACGGCTCCTGATTTCACTGCAGAAAGCACGCAGGGGACGATCCGTCTCCACGAATGGATCGGCGATGGCTGGGCAATTCTGTTCTCGCATCCCAAAGACTTCACGCCGGTTTGCACCACAGAACTCGGCTACATGGCGAAGCTGCAGCCCGAATTCGCCAAGCGCAATACCAAGATCATCGGTCTGAGCGTCGATCCTGTAACCAACCACAGCAAGTGGGCGGCCGACATCGAGGAGACGCAGGGAGCCAAGGTGAACTATCCCATGATCGGCGACCCGCAGCTCAAAGTGGCCAAGCTGTATGGCATGCTGCCTGGCGATGCCGGCGAAACCAGCGAAGGCCGCACTCCAAACGACAACGCGACCGTGCGCACCGTTTTCGTGATCGGCCCAGACAAGAAGATCAAGCTGCAATTGAGTTATCCCATGAGCACTGGCCGGAACTTCGACGAAATCCTGCGCGTCGTTGACTCCCTGCAACTGACCGCCAAACATCAAGTCTCCACGCCCGTAAACTGGAAGCCGGGCGACGACGTGATCATCAGCGGAGCGGTCTCAAACGAAGAGGCGGCGAAGAAGTATCCTCACGGCTGGAAGACGCTGAAGCCATATCTGCGGGTTGTGGCCCAGCCCAAGTAGTTCGGTGTTTGGAGCGTGAACAGCGCTCCGAAGCGAAAAAGAATCGGCCGGGAACTGCGGCGATCTGTGGATTGGCTCGGGTCTGGTGACTCTGGTCAGTCCGCCCAGCCTCCCAGTCTCTGGCCTTCATTTTTCTGTTGCGATCCGGTGATCGTCCCGGTCTTCAAAGGCGCCCGTTGTTCTGGGTCGCCAGCAGAACCAAGGGGTTGCGAGGGCCGCGGAGAGAACGTTTTGGCCTGGGTCGGCCGGGCTTACCGGCTGGAGGCGCAAATCGTCAGCAAAATGGCGCTTCTTTTCGGCACGACATGGATGGTGAACGCAGTGGTCGTATCAGGACTGCTGTGTTTAATTGTGGGAGCCAATCTTGTCTATAGCGCCCTGCCGCGCATTCCGCTGGCAGTGGCTTATGCCGGCTTGTTCGTTTCGTTGGCGGTGGTGTTTGCCGTTCCCATGGAACAACTGTTCTATGAATCGTGGACACTGCGCGCTGTGGTGGCCACGCTGGCCCTATGCACGCCTGCTTTTTTCGCCGGCATCATCTTCACTTCAAGTTTTGCTCGGGTAGGTTTTCGCGGAAGCGCTCTTGGATCGAACCTGTTCGGTTCGTTGCTCGGAGGTTTGCTTGAGTCGTCGTCGCTATGGTTTGGACTGAAGTCTCTCACGATCCTCGCAGCTCGCTTGTACCTTGCCTCGGCCGTCTTTCTTCGTTCGCCGGCTGGTACAGCCCTTAAAGAGCGTGACGCGCGGGTACCGAGCTTGGCGGCGTCGCGGCCAGGATTGCTCTGAATTTGCTCGTGCTGATACCGAACTGCTCCGAGGTTGAGGAACATACAATAATGCAGCCCGATTCATCAGTGCTTCGGTAATTGGCGTAATCAGGCCTCATCGCAACTTTGCGCCTTTTGTTCGCCAGACGGGCGAAAGGAAGCGCGTCGCTGAAACAGCGTCAGCTCGAAGTCTCGCAGGGGAACTCCGTTGCCCCCACCGCTTATTGCTTTGTCACCTGGATGCTCTTTGCGCCCGTTGTCAGCGTGAACCCCGCTGTGTGAGTCGTGAACGATCCGCTAAGCGAGCCGAACGTCAGGGCGATGTAGGACTGGCCCGACTTCGGGGGACGCTTGGGGTTGACGGTTACGTTGAGGGCGCCAGACAGTGTGGCGCTCGAATTGACATGGAGTGTCGAGCCGAACTGCTCGGTCAGCGCAGCGCTCGACGTCTGGGTGTAGTTGCCCGTCACGGTTAGGCTCCCCTGAGGCGCAACCTTGCCATTGTTCGTCACCGAACTCGCTACGGTTCCGCTTCCGCCGAGCGTTGATCCCGGTTCGACACTGACTGAGGTGGCGCTCAGCGAGCCGCCCATGTTCGTCGTGGCTCCCGACGCTTGTGTGTACGTACCGTTGACCGTCAGTGATCCGCTCACGTCGACGATCCCCTGAGAGGTGAGGTCTTGGGCGACGGTTAGCGAAGCGCCATCAAAGAGCGCGAGCACGGCGGTTGAGCCTACCGAGGTGAGCGTCGCCAAGGCGTTGTGGCCGGAAGCGTCCTCCACGGCGGAGCCCGTGCCGTCCATCGATACCACGGTGCCAAATGCCACGGTGCCCTGCGTCGTGATTTGTGAGATGTCGCTCGGGAATATCAGCACACCACTGGAGACGAGCCAGTTGCCGCCGCTCAGGTTTCCGTTTTGTAGCTGGACTGGGTTGTCTGTGAGTCGTAGCGTCCCCCCGGCGCCAACGGACACGGTGCCGGCGGCGTTCGAGAGCGCGGGGCTTGTGATGGAGCTGTTGTCGTACGAGTCGATCCCGCCCGGAGACGGGAGGTCGATCGACCCTGCGGACAACGTGGTCCCAAACAGAGTGATGCCTCCCTGGTTGATCAGCGAGGTCGCAATCGAGACCTTCCCTGATCCGAACAGGAGCGACCCACCCTCGGCTACCTGAATCGAATGAACAGAGATCGACGGCGTTGCGGTTGCGTCAGCGGTCGTGAGGGTCGGGATGCAGACGTCGCTCGTCGGGCCTGGTACCTTGCGCGGGCTCCAGTTGCCGGCCATGCTCCACGAGCATGATTGTACTGAACAAGCATTCCCGGTCCAGGTGACGCTGCAGGACTGCGCCTGAGCGAGGATGTTGCCGTCGTAAATGATGGCAGCCAGCAAGGCGGCCGCGCGCAAGAACTGCCTTGTGCAGTGGATCTTCATAGCTTTCTCCTGAGCGGTCTTGTTTTGGGAAGTATTTAGCCTTGGGCAGGGTCGAGGCTAGCGCGCGTATTATGGGCAGAGTCGGACCAAGACGTGTCTGCGAATGGTCAAAGATTTGTAAAACCTTGGTAAAAGTCTGGCCCGTCTTGCCGCTTCAAGAACCCGTCATTTCTCACTCAACAGAGAGGATTCTTGAAGCGAACGGGGATGTAGTCATCAGAGACGAATCAGGTGAGCACAAAGCCGGTTCGATAACTCTAAACATTCAGGACGGACGGGCTATCCGATCCATCGGGAACGTTGATGTAAGCATGCCATTTCGCTCATTCAGGGATTTTGAGCACTTAACCGAGATGTTATGCCAACCGGAGATCAACGGATCAACGTCCGCGCGACTTGGCTGGTTCAACCCATACGACAAAGCTCAGCCTATCTCCCTCATAGTCTCCCGTGATCTCCCAACAGCCGGGAGTGGGCACATAGACGCCGGTCAGCATTGCTCCTTTGTCTGAATCCATGATGACATTGGTGGCTGGCTGCTGCGGCGTAGTAAGTGCCGGAGCAGGCCCATCCAGGCGTCTGCCAGTGACTCTTAACTTTGGGATAGGTTCGGTGCGCCAGCTATAACCCACCCGATACCAAAAGATTTTTGTGGTCAGGTCCAGTTCGTGACCAGGCCTGTGTGGCCTCCACTCCCAAACCCAATGCTCATCAATCACAGTCCAAAGTTTTTCTGAGCCGATGTAAAAGAGATTCTCTGGCAATTTTTCAGGGCGATAATCAGCGGGCGGTACGAACTCCGTCGCCGGACGAGGTGTCAGTGAGCAGGAAGCGGGGACAGATTCGGTTTGGGGTAGTGTTGGGTGAGACGACGCCAGTTGTCCGTTGGCCGTCAAAGCCGCCAATGCCGTGAGGATTAGTCGCAACGCGAGCATTGCAGGATCGCCCTTTCCTTGATTTTACGCCTACAGTTCGTGTTGTGTCGGTTCAGAGGACGGTCGTGGCAACAATGTGTTTAGCAAGATGATGTGCTCCTTGCAGTTTTCCTAATATGATATGCTCCTCGCGATTTTCCCGATAAGGAGAGACAAGGAGATTCAGGTGTTGAAGATTTTCTGGGCTGGCTTCCTCTTTTCGATTGCGGTGCGGGCTCACTCGCAGATCGTCCCCAGGCCAGCCGACGCAGCGCAGTCGCACCTCACAATCACAGATTTCGGACTCGTCTACCCGCTTTCGAACGATTGGGTCCGAGCCACGGAGATGTTACGTCGGAAGGCTGAATCCTCCTCCAACCCCGCGCCGAATTTCGACGTTCTACTGGCTGCGGTGTACGTTCCAAAATCGAGTCTGTCGGAGACCAGTCCTTTCTTTTCCCTGCGCGCTTATCGGCAGCCTGCGACCGATTGCAAGAAGAGCCTCGAAGCCATGATTGCCCACGCTCAGGAGAAGAAGGACCAGCCTGAAGGCGGCGTCGAAGAGTTCTCGATAGCGGGCCGCGACTACTTCCGTGTCAATTTGGCTCGCGGTGTTGGAGGGCGTCATCAGTGCATCATCTGCACGACGGCCAACGGCCATTTGCTGGTCTGGAATGCGGGTGCGCCAAAAGAGAAAGGACTAGACGTGATTGTGGCTACGCTCAACTCAATCACGCCTTTGCCTCAGCAAAGTGCGACGGGATCCGCGCAATCGAACGGGCCGAAAGAGGGCGCAGCAGAAGGGGAACCCTCAAAGCCGAATGCAACACAGCCCGAGAAAAGTGAAAGCTTCGAGCGGGGTTACGTCAGGCCTCTTGATTAAGAAGGTCAATCCCACCTATGCGGCCGACGCCCGCGCTGCATACATTCAGGGCACGGTTCTGCTGCAAGCAGAGATCAGCAAGACCGGCGACATTACGGGTCTTGGCTGGTCGACGGCCCAATCGAATTGGCGGGTTCTGCGGTGGCCGCCGTGCGTCAATGGAAGTACAAGCCTTACCTGCTGATGGGACAACCTGTCGCTGTCTCTACGCAGATACAGGTCAACTATCAGCTTCGACCGTGAATCCCCATCTTCTGATTCGTGCAGTTTTTGCTAACAGACTCTATTGCTGGGCGGAATCTTGCTAGGATCTGCCGCACACAACAGAGCCTTCCTCCTTCCTGCTAAATGTCAGCTGTAGATAGAAGAGTAGCTCTCTTCAGCCTTTGGTTACCGAGGATTGGCCAGCAAAACGCTCAAATCCCCCGCCCGCTCGCGCCTCCTGCGATAGTCATCCCAGGAGGGAAAATTGTTGTCAATCAGATCACGCACGAACTTCCTCATCCTCCCGAACCTCCGTCCGATCTGCTCCTCCGTGAGGCTCGTGTCGACGCGAGGTCGCTCACCCGGCCTGCAGGTCTTGGAGCGGTGTTTCTCGTCGAGCTTGCAGAGGAACTCGGTCCTCTGTCTTCGGTCGCCGCCGTAGTACCTTATATAGAAGCTTGAGCCGCGGAGCCGGATCGAGCCCCGCTGGTGCTTGCGGTTTCTCTCGTTCGACATGCGCGAATTTTATCGAGCACGGGACGAGAACGGGGCCCCGAATTTCGCTGGACCCCGCGTCATATAAGCGGTTGGAACGGAATAGCTTTTCTTCACTGCGGAAGCGCATGCGGTCCGGTGATCGTCCCGGTCTTCAAAGCGGTCTAGACGGGGCGGACTGTTGTGGAATCAGCGGGTTGCAAATCTCCAAACGGCTATAAGTGGCTTCAAACGGCACTCAGCGGGCGGAAAATGCAACGAGTATGCAACGAGAAATCGGGGCGAACCGTGACAGTCAATGTGACCGTTCAGTTCGCCCCGTCTTCACTACAGTTTTCGAGTGTTTCAGCCCGAATGACATCACTGCTTCAAAGGTCTGCTTCGCATTCCCGATCCGGCGATCTGGGAGAGCGCACACGAAGTCTCTGTCGATTGAGCAGACAAAACGTTGGGCGTGAGCGATGGTGATCGCATTCACAATTGCGACCATGCGTTCGTTGGCTCGTTGCGCCGTGGGCCTGTCTTCGCTCCGATGAAACACGACAGCGACGTTGTGAGCTAGAGGCATGAAGATGCTGCCATCGAGGAGAGTGACTTTAGGTATTTCAACGCTCAGCGGGTCTTCGAGAGGATTGTCGGCGGACAGCGAGTATCGCAGGCCAACAGGATAGTCCGAGCACACAAACGAGTTGCCGTCTGCATACCAGAGCGTGTAGTGCATCCCGTCGAGAGCGTCCAGAATCGCCTCTGCCATGCGAAACATTCCCACTGCCGATTGATTCGGGCCGACGTAAGGGAAAACGTGACCACCTTCAACGGCTTCACGGAGCCTTTGCTGTGTGGCTGGGTCTGAATCAACTTCGATAGCGTGCTTCGCTGCTATCGCCGTGACCTTCCGAAAAAAGGTCTCCGAGCGAACCATCTCTTCCATAAAGACACGGGCGCTATCGACGACCAAAGCGTCGTAGTTCTTTCTCGATTGCGGGAGTCGGGCAGCTTGCACGCAGAAAAACATCATCAGGGCGTCCTTGTCAGATTCCGTGAGTGAACGGCCCGGATTTTCGGAGAGAGTCTTAAAGAGGGAGCACGCAGGGCTTTCGATCTTCTGGAAAATAGTTTCGAGATGATCGGGCGCTAGACCTTCGAGATTGATCGTGTGATAGTGACGCTCAAAGCCATCACTGTTCGGCGTCCCCTGTCGAACCGTGCCGTCGAGAGAATAGATGAAGAAGGGCGAATCACGCTTTCCCTGCGACGTAAAACGGGCAAGATAACAGGCTGGGACGTAATGCTGACGAACAGTGGGCTTCGCAACAGCCGCCCGCTTCTCCATGATGTACGATTCTACGCTTGGATTATGCTGCGTCCGAACGACGCAACCGCTTCACTCTGTCAGTGCTGGTGGTTTCTTGTACGCCTCTAGTTGCCACTGTCCATCGTAACTCATGTGCCCTTCGAATCCGGGTATCCCCCGCATGTGAGCAATCTTGGCGACTTGAAGTAGGGTCCGATGGATGTGGGCACGCAGCATTTCAAGGCCAGCAAAATATAGCTCACGACTTTGGGCCGTTCGGTAGAACTCTGGTACTTTGTGGTCAACTTCGCTGTCCTTGCTCAGCCGTTGTTGAAACGTTAAGAACTGCCGGATGGAATCACGGATCGAGTCCAGAAGGACGTACAGTGCCGTGTCAGTCTTCTCCGACAGTTCGACTTGCTTGTCCACGATAATTTGCCGGATTTCCTGAAGAGAGGTCAGGGCGTTGTCTATGCAGTTGTCACAGCACTCAGCAGATGTCAGGACACGTCGGTCAGCCAAGCGAATGACTACTTCCCTTGCGACCTTGCGTTCTATCTTGTCAGGCTTGATTGATACTTCGATGAACGGCAGACTGATGGTCACCTTGCCATCGACGGTGACGGGCAGCCTTCGCAAGCGTTTGATGATGTCACCAATATCGAACTTGAACGGTGGTTTTAGTTCACGATGCACGCTTACCGCCGTTTCTCCGGGCTTCGAGCGATTCAGAAAAAGCCGGATTGAAATTTCTTACAGAACACTGAGATGCCCATCCCTAAAACAATACGCAACAAAGCGGCGACCAAAGCGGCGACGATTGCGACTGCGAGTCCGATCTTCTCGGCAACATGAACCGCAATTCCGCCGATAAGCAAGTGAACGTTGTTCTTGAGCGAATCGATGTGCTTTCGATACCGAGCGGTTCTCTTGCAGAGAGCGGTGTGAATTTCATCCCAGATCAACTCTTCCAATGATCGAACCGTTTTGTCGGCTTTCGATTGAGCGGGCCTTTCTACGTGTGGATTCCTTCTACGTTGGTGCTCGAACGGTGTATTCCAGTCGTCTGCACGTTGGAGCACGAGACGGTCAGCCTTAGACTCGACGAAAGGCTGTGCGCTTTCGATATAGCGACTGACGAGTTCTGCTGTGAGTTGCGTCACTGGTAGTACGTCAATGCAGCATCGACGAGGACGTTTCTCTGAGTGAGCAGGGACGACTTGTTGCTGAAGACGAGGTAGTAAGTCCCTGCGTCTGCGGGGAGATTGACGTTGAGAGTCCCGACGGTGACTTCCCCGCTGTTATAGAACGTCTTTGCATTGTGTCCGTTTTGCCAGTTGACGAAGTCATTCTCCGGCATCACAAAGACTTCGATGTCGTTGCTCAAACCCCCGCTTGCGGTAAAGTTCCCATGAAGCAGGACGCTAGTCGCCCCAGCCGGGACGATGAGCTTGAAATAAGAGGAACTGAGTGCGTTGATGTGCAGGGTGGGATTGTTGATAGTCAGCGTGCGTTGTTGCTTGACGATTCTGTCAATCGGATTCGCAGCCGGGTTGGGATTGGCTCGTTGACTGGCGTTGTATCCGTAAATCACGGAGATGATGAGCAGGACTCCCGCAATTGCGTAGGGAGTGCGGACGAGTTTGCGTTTCGGTTTAGTCGCTTGCGGCTTTGTTTCTGGAATCCTGGCGGGGGCAACGGCGGCTCCGGCTCCTGACGCTGATGCGCCGACGGCTAGACCTCGACCGCACTTACGGCAGAACTGCGAATCTTCAGGTGTTTCGGTACCACACTTAGAGCAGAACACAGACTCCTCCTCCCCCCTCAGCCGCAAAGGTAGTTCGGCGTTCGCAGCGTGTCAACTAACTGTCGGGGTTCTTGTTCACGAAGGTAACTAGCAGCAAGCCGGGTCGTTTGTAATCTTCTTTCCACTTATTCGGGGAGCGAAGATGTGACCCTTGGGGTCCGAGTGATGCTGTACGGCTCCCATGTTGAGGCAAGGTCCGTTCGAGCGGAACCTGCCTGTTGATGATTCGATGGAGGAGCGAATCGGAAGGAAAGACTCCGATGATTCGATTCCAAAGAATCTACGCCGTCACTGTTGGCGGTGTCACCACGGTTGTCGTGACAATCGTCACGGGCAATCGCTAAAACCCAACCCCACTTCTAGTTGACGCTAGGAGTGGGCTTATTTGACCCACGGGCTAAAATCAATTCCGCCTGAAATCTCTTTCGGCGTCGATGACAAATCTCCCACAAAAACAGGAGTGATCCGCTCACGGTGCGGGATTGCGTCAGGGCTTCCGACAATGCTTCTTGGCTGGCTCCGCAGATTTTCCTCTGCCTCACCGAAGGCAACCGCAGATGAACTTGAAGGCCGTATCCACGACTTGCGTGTCGATTCCTTTGCCTCTCGCAGTTTATCCTCAGCACTTCGAGTGTCCGGGATATATCGCTGCTCGTCGGAGTCTCGGGCGACTGTCTTGTGAGCTTCACCGTCACGCAGTGCGAGAGCGGCTTTGGCGAACATGACAATCGGTCCTTCACACTGTGCCACTGAAATCACATGACGCAACTGTTCGTCAGTCTTGTAAGTCATCAACATCTGACCGTATTGTTGATAGGAGAAACCAAGGAGCGGGACGAACATCTCCGCTGCTTCTCTGGGACAAGACTGAATGACCCGGATCGCCATCATTGCCCGCTCATGTTCAGTTCCGAAGCTGGCTGCAATGGCTTTGAGTAGATTTGTCAGCCGAGCGTTCTCCCCACGGACGGCGGCGTGCTCGGGGTCTAATACTTCGACCTTCTCCGGGAGAGGGCGGACCTGCAAAGCAGCGTTCTGCTTTTCGAGTTCAGCGATGCGACGGTCGTCTGCCTCATGCTGCTGTTCGAGTTCCTTGATTCTTTGGTCCTGCTCAATCTCACGTTCTTCGGCTTCGAGACTCAAAAGGGTCTTGATCGCAGATGCCTTCTCGCAGAGGATGTCAGCCTGCTTCGATGGCTTGTCAGCGAGTGCCGGAAAGAGAGTGTCTATCTGGGCGATTGTTGCCTGTAAATCACGACGGGTCTTCGACGATTTGCGACGTGTTGCGGTTGGTGTCACGATTGTTGTTTGGGATTCCATTACTCCTCCATCGTCTCCGCTCGACGCTCGATCCCTGCAATGATTGCCTTCGCCAAAGTCTGCGATTTGGCCTGAATTTCGGAGTCATCACGGATCGCCCGCACCCTGGCGGCGTCCTGCTCAATCGCCGCAAGGCGTCGGTCCATTCCTGCTTGATCGCTGAACCTCTCTCTCATGAGAGCGACAGCGGCCCGTTCTTGACCGGAAGGCAAGATCGGAGTCACCGTGACGGCTAAGTTCGGGTCGGGTTCGTTGCTCATAATGTGTTATCTCCTCCGGGTAATAAGTGCTACCACCATGATCCAGATTGTGCAAAGAACGGCGATTGTCATCGCTGTTCTCGCTTGAGTTCGTCTCTGCGTTCAGAAACCAGCCGGGTCAATTCCTCGGACGTTCGCCCGCAGAAAATTTCTGTGCGAGTGCGTCCAGCGTGTGTATATAAAATTGTTTGCTCGAAACCCGTCGGCGTCACCGTGACGGGCGACTGCGTGATCTTCATGCGGCAGCGACTCTATTCGACCAAACCGTAGAACCCGACAGCCGACGATGGCGTGTTGTTCGCAGCGGGATCGAAGGTCGCAATGCCTACTCGACCGCCTGCGAACTGTCTCGCTGCTTGTGCTTGGATCGTGACGTTGATCGTTCCACGGACACCTGACTGGCTCCCGTCTGCCCGAAGGACCGTCGCAGAGACTTGAATCAGGGAGCCGATTTGTCCCGTCGAGACCCCGCCGTTGGAGTCGAAAGATGACGCATCAGCGTTCGTCTGGCGTGTGATATTACCGGACTGGTCAATCGTCGCTATATTCTTGGCACACGACAACTCCCAGAAGACGGGTGGCTGTGGATTGAGTGGGACGCCACGGTAATAAACTGTGGCAGTAATCTGTGGGAGGGTGGTCGGAATGACGGATGGCACCAACAACCCTTGTGCAGCCGTCGTGACGCCTTCGTTCAGACCACCGACAGGTGCCCCCAGCAAAACACGGGAAGCGTTATCGTCGCCAGTCGTAAGAACGACTGAATCATAAAGAGGCTCTGACATAAATTTTCCTTTCATTCGAGCAAATACCATCGACATGACACGGTCAACCTGTTCGACCGAGGCGTGTCACTTTGGTGCTCTGTACATCCCGACTTGGCGGACTAGACTACCGTTGCTCACTCACCGCTTTTTGGGAGGAGGCTCCGGGTGGAGGAGACGGAGTGAGGCTGGTCTGTAAGTGGGCGGAAAGAGGCTCTATGACTCTCAACGTCATCAGGCTGGCAATCGAAGTCGGATTGTTCTTGTTAGAGACCGTGAATCTCTATCTACGCTTCAAACGCTAACCTCAACCAACCCTGCACGGTCGCCTCCGTGCGGGGCGTTCTCTTTCCGCCCTACATGCCCCATAATCACTCGGCTTCTGGGACACCCTTGATGACTCCCATTGCCTTCTTTGCACCCGGAACCAGTTCCTTCATCACCTGAAAGAGCAGGTACGCTTGAACGGGATTCTTGGCTGCCCACGCCCCTATCGCCTTTACGCCTTCAATCGTGTGAGTCAAGACTGCGGGCACCGCCTCAGCAACTTCTCCTGGTATGGCGAGTGCTGCTGGGCCGACCGCTCCAATCGTCGCAGCGGCACCGAGGGTCTCAGTCGTCTTCTTGGGCATCGTCGCCGCCTCTGCATCGAGTGCGGCTTTCTGCTGTTTGGACGTCAACGAATTGTGATAGGCGACAGCCCGCTTCAACGTGTCAGCGAAACTCTCACCATCCTTCGGGACAATGACCTTCTGACCCACGTCGTTCACTATCTCGCCCGTCTTTCGAGGATCGTTCTCAACGGCGCTCGGGGTCGTCTGCTCGTCGTTCGTCAGTTCGGACAGCGAAAACGAGTTCGGGTCTTTTGGCGATGACGGGCTTGCGTTGACGACACCGTTCGGCTGCTGGGAGGGTGTTGCCGCTTGAGTTGGAGCCACTGGCTGGGATGCCGGAGTTGCTGCCTGCGGTTGTGGTTGGGTCGGTTGTGATGGATCGTCCATCAGCGTTTTTAGTGAAAATGACATTTGTTCATCCTTGTGAATCTTGAAGAGTGGGGGCAGGTCGCACTTTGTCCTTACCCCACACGCAGTCATTGAAGACTGCCGAGGAAACTGTCTGCGCCGACGCTTTTCAGCGAAGCGGTCTAGCCCTGAAGACGCTGGAGTCGATTCTTCAACTGCCTCTTATCGTCGAAACTCATAGTTGCGAGATTGAGATTTTCTAAATCCAACGATGCCTGCTCTCGGGGTGTCAACATGTGATTAGGGAAGACACCGACTGAAACGGCAGAACGTCTGGCCGCATCCCAACTGGAAAGAATCATCGGGTTCGCACCCTGGCCAAACCAATCCATGACGTACTTGTGTTGGGCAGCGGTTGGAACGAAGCCGTAGTCGGAATACAAGTGTTCGTACCAGCGGTCTGCGATGGGCTGGATTTCCGCCGCCATCAGATTGGTGACAAGGTGACGTGCTCGACGTTCGGATTCTGTTCCAGCGCCGATGTTGATTTTTTCCAAATCACCAATAGTTGGCTTCGGTGCTTCTTCGACGACGGGCTTCGGCGCAGTGACATCCTCGTCGGTAAAGACATTGAGGCCGCTCTCGCTCATGTGCTCGTACAACTTGCGCCAGTTTGCGGCAACTCGCCAATCGACAGTGAGGTTAAGACGGGAAACGGCTACCATCTTGTCTCGCCCCGACTCACGCAGAGTGACGCCACCCCGTGCCAACTCCACGATTATTGTATGGAGCGCACTTTTGACCTGGCTGCGGATTTCATCGACTGAACCTGTGATGTGCTCTGGCACCTGTGTCGTCATCGCAGCCAACTCTTCGCTCGGGATTTTGAACAAAGCATCCCGCTGGGCTGCACGTAACTGAAGCACGGTGTCGTTGAGTTCTTCAACCAACTGCTGGGTCTTTGCTTCGCTCTGCTGTTTCTGCTCACGGTTATCACGACGGCGTAACTCGGCTATGCTTAAGTTCCCCGAGGGGTCGCCTTTTTGAACGACCTCACCCGACGGGACATTGCTGAATGTCGGGGAAATCAATCTCTTGCGTTTCTTGTTGGTCATTGTTCAGCTCCTCCATTCTCAATTCTCAATCGCAACCACTCCATCACCCAAGCCTCGGGTGAAAACTTGTCACTGCCTAAGCCCAAACCAAGGGCATCCATTTTTTCACTGACCGCCCTGCGTTCCTCAGCGGTCGCTCCGTGCGGTGCGAAGGCAAGATCGACCATCACAGCGTCACTGTCCATCTTGCGGAGGAACTGTGCCCGCCGATCATCGAGTTCCCGCTTCTTCTTCTCCGCTTCAACCTTTTGTCGCTCGGCCTCACGTTTTCTGCGACCTTCTTCTGCCAACGCCTGCACACGCAGAGTTTCCTGTCTGCACGACTCGTCCCATTCTCTCTTTCGCTTCTCTTCCGGCGTCTCCCGGCGAATCGGTCGAGCGGGATTCGCACGCTGTGGGTCACTCCGCTCGGGCGTAACTCGGGTAAATCTTCCCGTGGGGAAGTTTGCGGTGCCTGACATTCCACTAGACATTTTTCCTCCTATGCTGCTACTGCTCGTTCGATCTTGCCTTCGGCGCAAGCCTTGGCGACTTCGTAGGCGATAATCTCATCAGCACTGCGATGAAAAACTTCACGCTTGCAGCCGCATTCTAGGCTGACCGTTTTCGCCAAAGGCTGAAAGTCCAGAACCCTCTGCAAACCGTGGTCGGCGCACAGCAGTTTCGTCTTGCTACGCCGGAGTGCCTCATGGGATTTCCATCGGACGAGCCACTTAGTCACGGCTGTGTATGTCGTATCGTTCATGTGCGACTCCCGTTCTATGCCTTCGGCGGGTCGGGACGGCGTGCCGAAGCAACGCATCAATGTCCCGGCTCCCGCCCAAACCACGAAAACCAATAGCTAGAGCCGTGCGCCTCAACCGGACATGGTTTTCCCCATCCCCGGCAAGTTCGTCGAAATTCTCCTTACAATTACGGGGTAGACGGGGCGATTAAGCGGCCTTTGACACTACCAACCGTTGTCCGCTGGCTACAGCCGCCCGTTTCTGGGCGGGTGACCGCTCGGATGGGTCTAGATTGAGGCTCCGACAACACGCCCTGCCTTGAGGGTTGGAGCCGTCCAGAGCAATCCGCTGTTGGACCAAACCCCACCACTCCGATGCCGCTGGGCAGGCGTCCCGCATCCACGGGCGAAGCTCCTTGTCCGGGTTCTGGCGTTCGATGCGGGCAAGTTCCCGTGTGACATGCGCTTTTGCTTCAGTAAAGTTCATCGTCCTCCTTCTCACCTAATAGCCGCTCAAACGGGTCACGGTGCAACATTTCTTTTTTATCCCCATCGTGTTCCCCATGCGCTTTTCGGGGCGAGCCACTTCCGTCTAATCGCCGCTGCTTCATCCGTGGGGCGGACTTCGGCACCTCCTAGCCCTGCCTCAACCCGCTCGTCCGACGTCAGAGGATCGAAGGACCCGCAATCCATAACCCGACCGTTGACCCCCGTCCGTTTTCCGAGGTCTGCGTTCGGTTGAATCCGGAGAGTCGTCTTGATGTCACCTTGCGGCGTCGACTTCGTCTGCAAGAACGCATCCTCGAAATCTTTCTGGGATCGGTCACTGTTGACGACGTAAAGGTTCGGAACAACAAGTTCCTCGCTCCAAGCAGACGGTAGACGATTCCCCTTGGCAATAGTCAAGCCGTCAACAGTGACAGGTTCGACAGTGACCCGAATCTTCGCCGTCGTAAAATTGAGGAAGTCACCGTCGACCGCCTCGACTTCATCATTCCGCTGTGCGTCGATGAAGAGACGATGAACTGGTTTCTCTCGCCCGTCTTCATATTTGACGAGCATGAAGCGTGGCGCTGGTTCGTATGTCTGACGACGTGACTCTTCGAGTCCTTCAATTTCACGTTCAAACGCCTGCCTCTGCTGAGCCGTCAGGAAAGGCATTCTCGTCCTGAGTCGTCGCTTCAATCGACGAATCTGCGTAGCCTCATAAGATTCCAGAGCGGGGAGCCGCTTGAGGCAGACGGGATACAGGGACAAGGCCCATTCAAGACGGGACACGGGGACCCGCCAGACTGCGTGCTCCGTCTCATTTGCGACAACGATGAGTGCAACGTCTCCATTGACGACATAGTGAAATCCGTCTCTCACCTTCGTGATTTCGAGCGGGCAACGCCTGTCTTGCATCCATGAGAGCAAGTTGTGATAGCCGTTCCGAGCACACTGAAGGCGAAGCCACTGCCAAAAAGTCTTCTTGGATTTGCTGTTGCAACGCTTCAGCAACGGCTGGAGGTAGTCACGAGCCTCGGGACGGACAATCTCCGGGCAGAGGTCAATTGCTTCGTCGAGCCAGCGTTGCTTTTCAGTCCGTGTGTCATCCACGTCCACCTCGATTCTGGTTAGAGTCAGCAACAAAACGCCGCTGCGTTGCCATCTTGTCAATCCAGTCCATCAAGTCACTCCGACGAATCCGTTTTGCCTTCGCATGAAGATTGAATGCAGGGAAGGGAATGTCCATCCGCTCCTGTGATCGTGTCCGGCACAACTCGAAGACCTGTTTTGTGGTCAATTTCAAAATCTGTGCCGCTTCTTCCATTGTGAGTATCGAATCGTCCATCATGCTGACCTCACTGCCTGCCACTTCAGCAACGCCCGCTTGTTCCTTGCAGCCAACTTCTGTTCGGCGTCGGTCTGCCAGAAAGCGTTCCCCGGTTCATAATTTCCCATGTCGAGAATGCGACCGAGCGTCGTTCCTTCGGGGCGTTCGCCCATCGACCCGATGAATCCCTCGAACGTTATCCACTCCGGCGCAACCATGACGCCCGATCCTCCGTAGCAAGGAAAACTCGAATGCGACGGAAAAGTACAACGGCTAATCATGTTCCGCCACGACCGATACGTCGGAGATGTCGCATATTGAGCACAATGCCCATGCGTGAGCACCGCCTTCCTCGCTGAATCGACGAACGCACCCCCGTACATCTTTCCGAGTTCAGCGGTCATATCGTTTCGGAGACAGCCACAACTCTGCGTCCTACCGCCCCGAAGTTTCGACGTACAAACGGTTACTTCATTTCCGCAGACACAGCGGCAACGCCACAGTGCATCTTGACGTTTACTTCGTCCAACATCTTTGCGAACTGTCAATCGTCCAAACGTTTGTCCTTCTAGATTGATGATCGGACGCCCCATTGCTCCCCCCTCTCCAAGTCAACACGTTCGAGTGTTCTGACTTTTTCAGTTAATTCGGCAATCTGCCTACGCATCGCCTTTACTCCCAGCGGACTTAAGTCGAATCGCCTTCGATATTCCTTTTGTCGAAGGTCAAGTTCTGCCTGCTTCAAGCGATTCGCCTCTTCGAGCGCCTTGGTCTTTACTTCCGCTCGTGCGGCATCCTCAGCGGCAACGAAAACTCGGAGCAATCTGTAGAGATACCTCAACGTCCGCTCCCTCGGTTTTGTCTTCACCGTCTCCTGCCCGATGAGTACCCGACAGTCGGCTGCGTTCTGCGGGGCGGGCGGAAGTGGCGGACGCCCAGCCTTTCGTTTTAGGTCGGTCATCGTCGTACTCCCTCAAACTCTTCGCTCAACCGTTGCCTGTTGAGAGCGTTGCTCGTGTTTCGTTCGGTCTGTGTGAGCATCACTTTTGATGCAAAGCGAATCTTGTAATCAAGCGTCATCGTCTTTCCGAGACTCAAGTCCTTCGCCGCTGTCTTGAGAATCCCCTGACGGACGACTTCAGGCGTATGCAGTGCCGCCCAGACCGTGAACTGCTCATCAGCGGGCGGTGTGCCCAGCATCGTCGCCCAAAGATTTCTTAATTGAGACATGGGACCTCCAATCGGGCGGACAAGTCTGCGACGACTTGCTCCAGCCTCGGTACTTCATTTCTCCAGTGCGGATTGTTCGGATATTGCACGGCATATTCCTTCGCCGTGAGCAGATCGTGACGGCTCTCCTCCAGTTCCGCAGTCAACTCATCCTTCGACGCCTCTCTCGGCTGTTTACCCTTGATGAAGAGGAGATTCGCAGTCTTCGTCGCTCCACCGAGTTGCGGAACGATGACTCCATCGTCGATCAACGCTTTCAGCATGTCATTCGCCGACTTCGTCTTCCCGCCGACCTTTTCGCAGACTGCCCTCTGCGTCAGCCCCGGATTCGTAGCGACGATTTCAATGCAGCGATTGCGGAGTTCGGAATGAGTCAGCGATAGGGAGAATCTTTTGGCGTCTGCTTTCTCGTCTGCCAGCGTTTGTCCGAGCGTCGATGATTGAGTCGCTTCGTCGAAGGCGAGATACGTCGGCTCAATCGGAAAGCCCTTCCTCGTTTGTGCGGAGACAACCCGCCGACCGTCACTGTCACCGACCTGACGTAAATAGATTTTGCAGTCGGTCTTGCCTGCAATGACCGTCGCTCCGAGAATCTTCGTCAATGATGATCCACGCTGGTCGTCACTCTTCTTGAAGTGGTGAATGGCGACGAAGGAGACACGGTCCTTGTGCTTGGAGACGACATCTCGGTCAAACCCTTCAAACGCACGGCGGGCAGAGGGGTTGTCGCTCAAGTCGTCCATCTGAAGGAAGTCGTCGAGCGTTTCAATAATGACGAGCTTGATGCCACCGTCATCCGTGAGAACCTTGTCTAGTTCTCTGAGATGGTTGTCGCCTGCAGATGGATGAAGGATGACAATCGGATCGTCCTGTGTCATGCCGCTCTTGGTGAAATCTTCAGCGGCGTCTTCCGTCGTCTCCTCGCTCTGCCAATAAGCGACTTTCGATTTCATCGTCTCCCGTCCGAGGAATGGCTTTCCTTGGGAGACAGCGACGGCGAGTTGACGAGCGAATGTGCTCTTTCCTGCGTGCGGCGAACCGCAGAGGAGACTGATGCGTTGACGATTGGTGCGGAGTAGCTGTTCGACGATCCAGACGCTATGGTCTGGTAATGAAGCAGAGTGCTTCAGGTCTTGTGGAGTGAGAATCTTCATATTTCCTTTCGTAAGGTCTTGCTGGGCGTCACCGTGCCGACGGCTTAACGACTTGCTGCTGTCGCAAAGGCGAGGTTCTGTTGGTGCATCCGGTAGGATTGGCGAACGAGCCAATGACGGCTGGTCATAGGCACGACCTCGTGCGTAGTCAATCTCCCGTCGGAGGGCTGCACGGGGCGAGTCTTTTGAGGTGACTTCTTGCGGGCAATCTCAACGAGCATTGCTGCGGTCAAAATCTTCATAGTTCCCCCTTCGCTCAATGAGCGGGAGAACGCCTGTCAAAATCTTTGGGAGTCGCTGTGGAGTGACCCAAGGGAATGCAGGAGTTCTCGGTTCCCTTGGTTCCTACTTAACGAGTGCGCTGTGGGACAGCCTCGCCGCCTATCTTACTGTCACGATCTGCTCACGGATTCGAGCCGACCGAGTCAATCTCTGACTGTTTTAATATTACCGCATCGGCGAAATTTTGTCAATAGCTCACATGCGTTTCGCCCGCTGTTTATGCGGTTCCGGCGCACTTTGCATGACAAAGAGGACGGACGATATATACACCGACAAGATGGCTTGTCAGTATATATATAGACGCTTCCCAAGGCGTGGATTAGTGAAGCGTTTCCCGACCCCCTGTACAAGAAAAGTCTGAGAAACAAGGAAACGCTTCCGAGGGAGTGCTTCCCATTGGGAAACAATCCTTTGCTTTCATATATATAAGAAAGAATAGAAACACACTCCCTGGCTCATTGAGTGAAGCGTTTCCTCGTTTCTCATGCACAGTGTTTGGGAAATGCTTCAGGTCTTAGAACGGGAAATGCTTTCATGGACCTGCCAGCTAATCCAGCGGCGGGGAAGCGGTCGAGGATGGGACCCAGCGAGGATTAGCGCCGACGTACGTCACGGATGGGTCCCGTAGATGGGACCCATGACAGCGGCCTGCGTATTAGAACGCTGGAAAGGGGGGACCCCATGAAAGGGCGTCTGCGAAGCGTCGGGACTATGCCAAGCGACCACACAGGCGAGACACGCCGGAGGGTGAGGCACCCGCCGACCTCGGGAAGCATGCTTCGGGAGGCTCATTTTAAGGGGACCCGTGGCCTGATTCTCTCATTGCCCCCTTTTCCATCGCCGTCAGCCTCGTTCGCCAGATCGGACGCATCCGAGCGGGGCCGTGAGCGTCTAAAACGGCATTCCGGGAGCGATCCGGCGGGCTTCCTGACCGTGTTTCAGGCATTGTTGCAGGGTTCATTTCGACCGTGGGACCATGCAACGACCGTGCAACAGCGTCAGAAAGCCATTGAAAACAAAGGGCTAGAAATTGCGGCACCGTCTCTGAGACCGGGAGGAGCGTGTCATAGTCGGGAGTGTCCGGCGTCAAACGGCTTCAGGCGGTCTCAGCGTCAACGATTCGGCGGGCGTAGTCAACGGACACAGCAGACGCCGTCGCTTGTCTATTTATAAACTGATCGGCTCTGCCGTCTCGGTCTCGCCCTTCGGTCGCCAGACCTACTTCGCTCGATGCGGGGCGGAGATGTCATCCGCTGTCTGTTTATAAACCCAGCGGTCTGCGGGTATGCCAGCTTTTGAGTTGGGGTCGATACTTCTGGACGCCCTGGAGAAGTGGTCATTGAGCAGGCTCCTGACTCTTGCGGGGTTGGTGCCCGATTTCTTCGACAACTCCGCTGTTCCGATGCCTGCGTGTCCAGCGTCTTTCACTATCTGTTCTAACCGCTCCAAGTCGGGGCGATCCTTCTCGCTCACTTGCGTCTTGCCCATCACGGTTTCCTCCTCAGGGCATTGTACTCAGCGGAGAGCGTCGAAGAATTTCTGGATGGTCTCACAGTGCCATTTGGCATTGATCTAGTTCGTGGTTATCATGACCCTGCTCGGTGCGTGGCCCTAACCCAGGGGGGGAATTGTGAACTGGAAAGATTGGATTAAAGAGGTCTCGACAAAAGTCGTTGCAGGCGTCGTCGTCCTGGCATTGGGATCAGTTGCGGTCTCAATCTGGCCACCACTTAGGCAGTGGACGGTTGGACACCAGAACGTCGTCTATGCTTTTCTAGCGTTGTTAGTTGGCATCTCCATTGGATACTTCTTCAATACCCTGCGAAAACCCACGACAGTGTCTTATTCAAAATCCGGCGGAGTTAGGTTGGATCGGGTCGCAAACCTCTTCTGGTTGGGGAGTGATCTTCAGTGGGCAAGACAATGGGCGAACCGTGGAGTCCGAGATAAAATACTCCACGGTCTGAGGCAGGCGTACCACCACACATCGGAACTCGGGTTGAGCACTACTCCTGCGGGGCAGCAACTTCTTGCTCACAAGACTTCGGTCGAGCAAATGCCACAACAGTTAAACGACTCAGAAAAGAGTTGGGTCGCTGGCCAAATTGATTCCGACTTGACCTCCTTCAACAATCTCATGGTGCAACATCAGCCCGATTTTCGTCCCGATCCGTATCACAGTTAGACCATGACACAGGCAGAGTGGTCACAGAACCTCACGGCATTCGTCGAAGAGTGGGGCCGAAAACGGGAGCCCGAAACGGACCATGACTATCTCGGTGACGGGCAGTTCCCGAATTTCGTTTTGACGAGCAAGGCTAAGTCCTGGGACGACTGTCTCCGTTGGATCGCTGGGCTGAAAGGGAGTTGGTATTTCCGCGGGCAGCGAGAAGCGGCTTGGGGTCTAGACACATCCCTCGACAGGGGCGTTTGGCGTGGGACGAATTCTGGATACACGCATCTTGATCGTAAGGCTGCGATGAAAGAGTTGCTGTTCCGCTTCAAGCAAGATGCCCACAACTATTTGACCCACGTCCCGGCTCCTCTCGACATAGCGAGTTGGTACGCACTGATGCAGCACTTCGGTGCGCCGACTCCGTTGCAGGATTGGACCGAATCACCTTACGTCGGCCTGTACTTCGCACTCGAAGAGAAGGCATCAGCGAGACGAAAACGAGAGCGTGAGGCGCACTCGGCTATTTGGGCCATTGATGCTGACTGGCTTGAGACAAAGAAGAAAGAGTCGTTGAAGGCTGATGTTTTCTCCCACGATGATCTGCTCAACAACGAGGCCCCGCTCATAATCAAGATCAACCCTTTGATGTCGAATCCGAGACTCTTCGCCCAGCAAGGTCTGTTCCTATGCAGGCTCTTTGCTCAGGCATCGTTCGCAGACTTGCTGATGACAATGATGATCCATCCCAAATTGACCGACACACCTGTCATCAGAAAACTCGAAATCGGGAGCAGCCTTCGCATCGAGTTCCTGAAGAATCTACGGACGATGAACATTCACCGAGCGTCTCTGTTCCCCGGACTCGATGGACTCGGAGCCTTGTTGAAACTCGATTTAGAGTTGAAGGATAGAGACTGATGCAGCCGCTCTCCGCTCTAACGACTGCAACGCCTGAATGGGCCAGAACCCTCATCATTGCACTCGTGACATCCGTTTTCACTTCTCTAGCCGTTGTCCTGCTTGTCGAACCTGTCAAAGTGTGGACGCAGCGATGGTTCAAGAAACGTGAACTGCGTCGGTGGCTCTACTACGAAATGGTCCAGAACTACGCTGCGTTGCAATCGCAAGTCATGTTCGCAGAGAAAGACCCGACGATGAAGGCCGGAATCGGCGACAGATTCGCTATGAGTTTCAAGAAGTCGAGTTATCAGATGGCGCAGTCGGACCCGGCGACTTACTACAGCCTCGGACACAAAGAGGGATACTGGATTGACCTCATCTATCGGGACGCCGAGCACATCATCAATGGACGATTCACAGACGACGACCAACACCTTCGAGCAGCCTCTTTCTCGGCACATACGTTTCTGAGTTGCATTAAGAATCGGAACTTGGACAAGGTACTCTTATTCCGGGTCACTCCGTCATCGTGGCGTGACGACATTAGACGCCGTGCGGCTGAAACTGAGTACGTTGACATCGCACCGCCGAACTTGCTCGAACGGATGCGAAGACGATTCGATTGAGAGAACTAGCGAAGGCAAGACTCATGGGCTGGACTCGTTGGCGGCTGTTGGCTCGTGGAAAAGAGTGGTTCGATCATCTCTTTGACTACGACGGACCGAGTTGCTATGAACTCGGAACTGGCGGCTCCCGTGGGGGTGACATTCAGCCGCATTACATTGGAGAGACGATCAACGAGCGGGCGAGAATGGCACAATACGCCAGTCACGGCTCTCATCTGGCGAAGACCATCGACTGGCATTTGAAACAGGGCTGGTGCCTTTACTATCGGGGATACCAAATCGGCTCGAAGGCAGAAGCCGTTGCCATGCAGAACCGAATGCTTGCTCGATTCCGCTATGACTGGAATGACAAACTCAACCGTGGCGACTGAGGAGGGTCGATGCGAAAGTTGAAAGCGAAGTGCTCCAAAAAACCCTCCCTCACTTTAGCGAGAGGAAGACAGTGGGAAAAGAAGAAAATGGCGTACATTCTTCTCGCAGACAAAACTTATAAGACAACTTCGGGCTTGAGGTCTCGGATCATCTACATTGGAACAACTGCAAAAGGAGCGGGCAGGCCAGCGGCTTCTGCTGTGAACAAGGCGAGTCAGATTTTCTACAAAGACCGAGGCGTCAGGACGATTGATGTCTTCATAGTCACATGCTCAGGTCGCCAGAACATGCAGACGTGGAAGGTTCTCGAAGCGGCCCTGATTCATACCTTCTGGAACATCTATCACCAGATTCCGAAGAACAACAAGAAGAAGCCTGCCTACGTGGACGGCGTCTTCGGGCACCGAGCACTTGAGAAAATCATTCGCAGTCTCCCGACGTGAAATCGTTGGCTGAGGGGGAACATGGGCAAACTAGAAGTTCATCAACTGGCGCAGGAAGAAGTCTATTTGGACATCGTGAGGATTGCTGAGCAGTATCGTCTCCGTGCGGATGGATCGTCGATAGAGGAAGGCTCGGTGTGTAGCCTTCGATGCAGCGGTCGAGAAATTCTCGTCGTTGCTCGTGGTTCAGCAGTCACGGAAAGACATATTTTTCTGGATGAACGGAGCCGTAACAAGTTAGGCGTCGATCTTGCCCGTACCTATGAATTTGAAATGACAACGCTGGGGTTCTTGGGGAAGTTGCGTTGGGCATTGCAAGCCAGCGATGTGCGATACAGTTTTCCCGCTCTCGTCTCTGTTGTCTCCCTCTCTTTGGGGCTTCTGAGTGTGCTGTTGGGCATTCTCAGCCTAGTCCTTGTTGTCTGCCACTGAAAGTATGGAGTCCTTGGAGGTAAGCATGACACCGTTCGACAAGGCTCGTACCGTGACGGCTCTGGCAATTTTCTCGTTGGTTCCTGTCGTCGCTCTGTACGTCGGTTATCGTGGCTCACTCCTCGCCCGCACAGAGACGTTCAAAAGGAACGGGAGCGCAGTTCTGTGGCTCATTGGTTTGTGGATACTGCTGCTTTGGATAATGAGAGATGTCTGGTACTACGGCATCTTCGGGGCTGCTTTTGACCTGCGAGTCTGGCTCTTGGGCATTGCGATTTACTTGTTGTATCGACGGCTCGGTCGAATTAAGGAAGGACAGCAGTCTGGGAGTGTTAGCGGGGCTGATCTTTCCTCCAAAGGGCATTGACTGCGAAAGTGACCGCATCCCGTGACGGTCGGTTCCACAAATCAGGATGCTCATCGACGATCTTGCAGACTTCTCCAAACGCCTGCTCATAATTCAACACAGGCATTTGATAGACCTTCTTCCCGTCAACCGTCTCGTCGGCTTTCAGATCAATGATGGCTCCCGTGTAGGCGACAGCGAAAACTCGGGACTCCCGGCTGTCAGTGTGGCAGGCGTCGTGGATCGTCCCGGCGAATGCGAATGTCGAAGATAGGAGCGTGAACAGTAGAACAATCTTCGTCTTCATCATCCCTCACTTCCCAGCAGCGTCAGCGTTCTTGTCCGCTGCGAGTCCCAGCGCCTTCAAGCCGTCACCGAGTGCGTTCTGCGTCTGCTTCTTGTAGAACTGAAGTGTCGTGCTCATGTGCTTGTGGCGAAGAAGTTCTTGAGCAGCAGCGTAGTTCCCGCCTGTGAGACCGATGATTGCTGTTGCTGCTCCCCGACGGCCTGCATAGAGACCCTTCCAGACTATGTTTTCCTTTTCGAGAACGGGACGGATGGTCCGCCGGACAACGTCCTTCAACTCCTGCGGGTTGCCTCGCTCATTAGCGAAGACCCATCCCTCACTCGGATTGCCTTTCTTCTGACGCCACAGAGCAAGCGGGACGAGAACCTGCGGTAGTAGTGGGAGTGTTGCGACGGACTCAGGCGTTTTGCATGTGACGACTTTGCTGCGAACACAAGCCCGCCGGATGTGCACGGACTCGCTGTCAAAATCTTCCCATTTGAGACCTGCAATCTCGCTCGGTCGAAGACCTGCGAAGAAGGACAGGGCAATCATCAACTGGCACTCGACGTAATCGACGAGTGCGGAGATGATGTTCTCCGCTTCTTCGAGCGTGTAATGCGAAGTCGGTTTGGGAGCACGGACCTTGCCGAGAATCTTGACATCGTGCCACGGGTTGCTTTCCAGCCGCCCCTCGTTGACTGCGTGCGTGAAGATTCCCGAGGCGAGACTGCGAATGTGATTCAATGTCCGCCGTCCCTGAGTCTTGGTCAGGCTGAGGAGAAGGGCGGAGCCGACGTGCGTCCGGTATCCCTGCAACGTCGCTCCCTCGAAGTGCGCCTTGAGATGTTGATTCCAAATTTGCTTGTAGCCCGAGGTCGTGCTGGGCTTCATGTTCTCGGTCACAAAGGGAAGGTATCGCTGCTCCCAGAAGTCGGTGACTTTCATGTCGGCTTCAGAGACCTGCGAGACGTTGATCGTCCGCATGAAGTCGTCACGTTTGAGTTTCACGGCCTTGCAGGTCCGTGAGAAATACTTGTTGTCCTTCCGGCAGAGCAGATGCGATTTTTGGACTCGCTTCGGTTGACCGTCTACAATCTCTGTGACGTAGTAGCGGACGTGGAATGCGCCCGATGCCGACTCGAAAATGTATCCCGTTTGATGCCTGCCCATCGTCCCTCCAGAGGGGAGTTTGCAGGCTCAAGAATCGCATTCGTGCAACGATTATGCAATGGTACGAAAGTGTTGTCTGTAACTTGTTGATAAACAATATGGAAGCGCATGCGGTCCGGTGATCGTCCCGGTCTTCAAAACCGGCGGGTGGCAGGCAATCCTGTCACCGATGGGTTCGACTCCCATCCGCTTCCGCCATTTACATTCAATAGGTTAGGGCATTCACGGTTAGAGTGTCAAAGTGAGATCTAGGGTTAAGAAAAGCTTGCTGTGATAAAAATGTGATAGAAATCTGCGCGATCTCTGACCTTCTGAGGCATCGCGGTGCTTGATAGCGGTCAGTTGATGGAACCTGATCCCTCACGCTGGTCTTTGCGAGTTCTGTCCATGGACTCGATTAACGCTCTGGTGTTTTCGTCAAGCGGGCGTACATAGGTCGGTAGGATTTGAGTGTTGTCATGGCCGAGCAGATGGGCAACTGTCAAATCAGTGGCGTGGCACACATTTGCGCGGCTTGCGAATGTTGCTCTGAGATCATAAATACGTCGGTCCGCTAGTCCAGCTTTCCTCGCGGCAGTCCGCCAAGCAGTCTTGTAATCCACGAAGTGAACGGTCGGGTTTCGCGGGCTGGGGAAAACAAAGGCTGAATGCTCCGGACCTGACAGTTCACGCCAACGTATTAGTGCGTCACGACAGTGATTTGTCAACCACACTGGGCGTATTCCGGCCGCACTTTTCGAATCACGTATACGAATGCACGCGGGCTCCGAGTCGAACGATACGTCGGTCCACTTTAGAGGCAGGGCTTCTTTCTTGACCCTCAGCCCGGTATCTGCAAGCAGTGTAATCAGCATCCGCAACAGGGGTGGCGCGAAATGCTTTACCCGATCTTCTTCGTCATAAGAAAGCGGTCTGGCCCGGCGCCGGTCACGCCTTTCGTTGGCTCGCCGGAATGTCTATGGGGGTCGCGCTAGCCATGACCGCCGGATACGACACATCGTGGTTGCCGGGCATCAGCACAACACGCTCACGGTTTTCGTTGAAGAACGCATCGGCCAAGGAGATCAGAAATCCGACCGCTTGGCTGTATTGGCGCTCAAGCTCAGCTGCAGGATCGGGGTGTCTGGGACTGACTCCATAGATGAGGTCACCACTCACAACGCATAGTGATGGAGGCAAAATTGGCGGGACTTGATCCTTGTAGCGTTCAATGTCCTGGATGAGTGACTCCAGGAGCGGGCCGTTGGACAGCTCATCCTTGAGATCGCGATGCAGGTCCGAAATGTGAAGTATGGAGAATCGCATCTTGCCTTATCGAATTGCCTGCCCCAAGTTGCGGATTCTAAACGGTAAGGCGTTGGTACGCGGGCTTGCGCAGCCTTGGCACTATACCGTCGGCGGAACAACCTGCGAAGCGGTGTCTAACTAGTCGTCCGTGTCGCCATCCTCGCCCAGGTTTCTGGGGCGAGCCCAAGGTCGCCCCTTTGGCTGTGAAGGCTTCGCTATATTGCTGCATTGATTGCTCGTCAATGCTGACCTACAATCGTTCCGTTCTTTACTCTCGCTGGACGGCATTCTAACAATCTTATGAGTTCGAGAGACTTCTTCGACCGGTTCCAGGTGCGGGCATCAGCAACAATTCAACAGGCAAAGCCGCTGAGGATGCCGACGCGCAGAATCCGGCCTCAAGCAGGGATAGACGACCCTCTGAGCGGGGCTTACCTTACCAGAGTCGGCCGCAAAGTCAAGTCCGTTGCGCGGTGTCTGTGTGAGTATATGTACGTCCGAAGTAATCGGCTAGGCGGTTGTATGTAGCCATTCGGTCAAACCGATAAAATCATCGGCGATTTGCCAAACGCTGGAATCCAACGACTTCGACCATTCGACGAAATCAAGCAGAAACAGCTCCATCTTCTTACGTTGCCGAGAAGCCGACGATGGTAGGGCCATTGCTCGATCAATGAGAATCAATTGCAACGGTCCATGGCCGTGCATCACCGATACCCTCAATTGCCGCGAGTGCTTCACCGCGGCTGGTGTAGATCGGAGGAAGAACCTGAAACAGACCCAAGTAATTCTTGGCAAGACCTTCCACCGAAATCACTGCTTTGCCATCCCCCTTCCCACCTTCTACGAGAGGCAGGAGAGCATTGGCAACGGAACTATCGATTTCGCTAGTGCGCCGTAGATCGATCAGAACCTTTCGAGGAGTTGGAATGGAGGCCCAAATCCTGCTTAGTGTTGGGAAGGAAAACAGGTCGAGGCGCCCCACGATGCTGACGGTAAACGCTGCCCCGCAAGAAACCTCAACATATTCGGCCCGGTACGTCTGCATCAGAAGACGCATAACTAGAAGCTGTCGCTGCGGGGGTTGCGAGTAGGAAACACTAAATTGTGAGTCGCATTTGCCGCAAGAGTGGACTTGCGAATCGTCTTTTCGGCAAAACTGAGGTTTAGCGAGAGATCGACACACCGGGCAGTAGCAGTGCAGCAGAGGGGCTTGGAAGGACCGAATTGCGCTCGCCTCATCGTCAAATACTTCGTAGACGGTGAAGAGTCTTGTGACTTGGAATAAGTCATGAATTTTGCGGGTCAGATTTACGAATTTCAAGATTGCGTTCGCGTTTCGAGCAGCGGTATATGCGGAGACGAGTGTACCGTTGCCACCACTGTCAATGTATCTCACTTTCGCCATGTTTAATAAAATCTTCTTCTTATTGTCTTCGAGTAGTGATCGAATGATATCGCGCAGCGCGGTACTCTCCTGTCCCAATGTGATGGATCCATCCAAATCCACGATGATCACATCATCCGCCGAGCGTGTCGATATTGTGAGAAGCATTTGAGTGGAGTTCCTTCACTTTCCTCGTCCGAAACCTTGGCCTGCGTACGATGAGATTTATAGATTGCGTCATTTAACGAGCCGGTTACCAATCTTTTTGCACTTTCCAGATCGCTAACTTCAGCTCGCGTCCTACAATATCTCCGAAGTGCAGAAGGATTTGAGTGGTTGAGACTCACCGCGCTGCTTAAATGACAGTAATGGCAATCACGCTTACGTCATCTCCGGCATCCTCATCGCGCGCATGCCGTTTCCAGTCGTCTAACATGGCTTCCCCGATCGCTCGTGCTCCCTCTTTGACGTGTGTCTGAATGATCCCGGTGAAACGGTAGCCATATGGATCTCCGGCCATTACATGGTCTTCTGTCAAACCGTCCGTTATCAGGACGAACGCGTCTCCCGGACTAATCCTCAATCCATACTCCTCGTACAGTTCGGGTTTGGCAGACTCGCTGAACGAACCGTGGAGAAGTTCTCCGCGGAGCGGCAGGATGTCACACTTTCCTGTTCGGGCGGAGTAATGAACGGGATAGGGGTGACCGGCATTTGCGATATGCATTATGCCAGAGGTAGGAGTGATTTCGACACACTGCATCGATACCCTCTCAAAATAGTCGTAGCCGCAAATGATCGAGTTCAACTCGGTTAGGATCTTCGGGAGGTTGACTGGGTTGGCCTGCTCCGCAAGTTTGTGGAACAGGTTGCCAAGGAAGCGGGCAACGAACGCGCTCTTAAGGCCAATGCCAGGCGCGTCTCCTATTGCTAGAACGAGGCGGCCAGGCATTGGAACGATCTCGAAAAAGTCAGCTGCTACCTCGGCCTTTGGAAGTACTCCGACGTAAACGTCCAGCCCGGGAAAAGCGGGAATCTCTGGCTCGATAAGTCGCGTTCGAAACGCTTCCGGGCCTGGACGATAGGGTTGAACAACCCTGGCAGCATTTTGGACGATGTCTCCGCCAATGATCGCTCGGAGACTCTCCACGAGCGACACACATCGCTCGACTAACGCCGGATCCTCCATCTTCAGTAAGGCGCGAGTCCAAAGTTCGATGTCTTCTAACACCGCGTAACCCAGGCGCCGCACTTTCTCCTCAAGGAACCGTTCGTCGATGATCCTGCTCAGCGCTTCGGGGCTGCCAGATTCGAACAAATGATAGGCAAGAGAACCTAAGCGATAGTCGTTGACACGGTTCTGTGGGAGCTGCAACCACTCCGCTATCATCCGGTGGGACGTCCGCAGTTCATCCTCATACAAGATGTTTCGGGTCACGAATTCATGGAACCGCGCATGGTAGAAGGTATATGCGCCCTCGAGCTCGAGCAGGAAGGGCTGAACAGGTCGAATACCACGCTCGAAAATCTCGCGCTGTTGTTTGTTCGCGATTTGCCCCAATTGACGAAGCGACAGCGACGTGCGAGCGGCCGATAGCAGCCCCAAAACCTCGCTGAGGATCTCATTTTCCCCAATGTCACGGGTTGCATTCCGAAAGAAACCTTCAATGCTGGGTGGCAGCGATTGCAAGTTGTAGGCTGGGTTGATCCGTAGTTGATCCGCCACGGCACGCAGATAAAGTGGATTTCCTTGCGAGGCTTCTGCGATGCGCTCTGCTTCGGAGGTTGCAATACCAGGGCTGGTTGATCGCAGAATGTCCTCCATTTCCGACGCCTCGAGGGGCCCGAGTTCATAAATCTGCTGCTGGAAAGGAACCCGGCGTTCTAGCAATCGGTTTAAGCGATCGGTTGGCCGCGAAGTCACGACAAAAAAGACGCCCTTCGGCAGCGTGTCGGTGACAAGGAAAGGGGGATCGTTGCTCGAGTCCGCGGGGAGTTCGTCGAGCGCGTCGATGACGATCACAACTCTCTTCTTATTTTCAACCGCGACCGGCAAGAGTTCCTCAAATGCCTTTGTCAGCTCAGAGAGTGATTCCGGCTGCGTTTCTTGTGCGCCAGACACTTGGAGAAGCTGCGAGGCCAGAGAGCGAAGAATGAGCCGCGAATCTGCCCGACCGCCCGTGCGGCTGATGAAGTGATGAGGGAGTCCCAGTTCTTTCACCAGATGACACGAAAATGCCGTTTTTCCCTGACCGGGTCCTCCGCGCACGACGAAGTAACCGCGCTCGTGGCTTTCCAGAAAATCTTGAAGTGTATTTCTCGCATGTGCACGGCCCACGAAGGTGCGCGCATATTCTTCGATCATTCTTTCTTGCACACTGAAGTAATTAGCAGCAGCGCGCTTTGATGCGGGTGTTCTAAGCGGTGTCAGCGCTACAGAAGGCGAGCTGACAGGGAAGGTTTCCCTGAGAAAATTGGTGAGATGGATTCTGACGAGTTTTTCAAATTGTGAGGTTCCCTTATAAAGCCACCAAAGCCCTTCTTTCGGATACACTTTCCGGAATTCGAGCACATGGCCCCACTGATCAGTCTCTTCCTTCGACTGGGGAGAGTAAGGCTTTTGATTGAAATAGACCATGACTTGCGGTGACCGCTTCGTCTTCCATGCCTCGTACGCAATCTGTAATTCATGCACAGTTCCTGAGCCGGAATCCCTGGTTGGAGTGCCAAAACGCTTCCAGAAGATGCCGATCAGGACATCGCAATCTTCGATTCGAAGCACCGGATCAATTAAGCCTTGAGGCCCGTCCGGATGAAAGCCCGGATAAGCATCCGTTTCCCAGCCCATCACCTCCAGACGGAGGCCGCGATCAACGCAAACCGATTTGTTGAGTTCTTGGACGACTGCTGGAATAGTGTCCCGCTCAGACTTGACGTCTGCAGATGATGCGACGACCAATCGAAGAATGCGGGCCCCGTTGCCCATTTGGTTCTGACACTAACACCGTACGTGTCGAAATTCCAGTTAGAGATCCCATGAACGACTACGTCTCAATGTGGGTTCCCTTCAGAGCAGTACTATACTGACCGAGATGTGCATTCCTGGGAACCTAAGAAGTAAGAAGGTGGTACGGATGCCAAGGCGAGCTCTCAAGCAAAACGCTTCTCCGCAGCCGATTGAAGTCATTTCTGCCTCCAAGCACTGGGTGGAGCTGCTTATTCCCTGCACTCGTGAGGCCGCTGAACGCGTTCACTCGTTTCTAACGAACCTGGAAGTCGATCTCCCGAACGACCTGCGCGATGCGATCGGATCGGCATTCAGGGAACTATTACTCAACGCCGTCGAGTGGGGAGGAAAACTGGATCCGAAACGCAAAGTGCGAATTGCCTATGTACGCTCCTCGCGAATTCTTCTGTATCGCCTGGCAGATCCAGGCTCAGGTTTCCACTTTGAAGGCCTGGCCCACGCTGCAATAGGTCAACCGACGGATGAACCGGTTGCACATGTCTCCGTCCGCGATCAACTCGGGATGCGCCCCGGCGGATTCGGCATCGTCATATCTCGCAGCACGGCGGATGAACTCCTTTACAACGAAGCGCAAAACGAGGTGATCTTCATTAAGTATCTCACTGCACGCCCCGCTGTTTCTCTGACGGCGGAAAGTTCTTCGTGACACGCGCTTGCCGTCAGGGCGACCTAGGCTTGAATTTGCTTTGCAGCCCACAGTGGTCGCGCATTATAGACCGGAGCCTGCCCGCCTCTGTTATTCAAAGACTTGGCCCGCGAGCGCCATTGTCACGGGCCGTCAACCACGAGGTTCGCAGGATCCCATCCTTCCCTTTCCGTTCGCCAACCTTGAGTGGCCAAGCGGCACAAGGAAGGCAGCGAATACAGTGCGGGCGATCGATCCGCGGTATTTGAAGCGCTGGGTCACGGTTGTGATTGACGGCAAGACTATACGTTTGGCCGCGATCGAGGCGGTCGGAACTCCGTATGAGAAGGTCTTGATCGGTACCGTTGGCGGTGGCCGCTGAAGACGACCCTCTGCCGCCAGATGGGCCCGGGAGGATTGCAGGCACTGCTGCTGGTCAGAGATCCTTCCCGATCAACTGTTGCAAACCGGCACGGTAGCCGCGGCTGCAGGATAACTCCTTGCCATTCTTCAGTACTACAATGTACTCGCCACTGTTGCAAGGATGCAGTTCCTTAATCTTCCCAACATTTACAATCACCGAACGGTGGATGCGAACGAATTGCGCGGGATCGAGCCTCTCGGAGACCCGGCCAATCCGCTCTCGCAACAAGTAGGATTCCTTGCCAACGTTCAACTTTACGTAATTCGCCGCCGCTTCGACCCACTCTATCTCCTCGAGGTCCAGAAACACGACCCGGCCTCCAGCCTTAATGACCAGTCGCTTTTCTGCCGGCGATTTCGCCTTCGCTTCGTTGAGAAAATCTAGGATGCGGCTCGCTACCTGGCTGTCTTTTGCCTTGAGAATCTCCATACGGGCGCGCTCGATCGCGCGATGAAGCCGTTCCTGGTCAAACGGCTTCAGCAAGTAATCCAAGGCGTGCGCTTCAAATGCGCGGAGGGCGTATTGATCGTAGGCGGTCGTGAAAACAACCACCGGCAAGCGTTCTGGTGGGACGCTTTCCAGGATCTCAAAACCGTCCGCGCCTGGCATTTGAATATCCAGCAGAAGTAAATCCGGTTCGTAGTCCCTCAGAGCCGCAATGGTCTTCGGGCCATCCGGGCATTCCGCCACCACATGAATTCCTGGTTCTTCGGCCAACAGGATGCGTAATTTCTTGCGTCCGAGGGGTTCGTCGTCAGCGATGATCGTGCGGATGTCAGGGGCCATCTGTGTGTCCAGCCGCGGATTCCCGACCTTCGGAGACTAGGTCATACACTAGTAGACGGGGCTCAGTGCGAAAGGGTATCGACACACATACCTCTACACCACGTTCCGGTAATTCCCGTATGTCTAGGCTTTGTTCATTGCCGTAGAGTGTCTCGAGGCGGTCGCGTGTCGCCCGCAAACCCACCCCGCTCTTCTGGTCAAAATGCCCGCCGTCGAGTCCAGGGCCGCTGTCCTTTATCCTCAGATAAAGGTTGCGGTCATCGTGGGTGACATTGATTCGGATTTCACCTCCATCGGAACGTTTCGAGATGCCATGTTTGACCGCGTTCTCCACCAGCGGCTGCAGGAGCAAGGTCGGCACCTGCGCGTCGAGGGTGTCGGGAGCGATCTCCAGCACAACCTTCAGCCGCTCTTCGAAGCGAACCTTCTCGATTTCAAGATACCCATTGGCGAATTCGAGTTCCCGGCTCAACGTGGTTATTTGGGTGGCATCACTCTCCAAGGCCATTCGCAATAGATCACTGAGACGTGTCATCATTCTGTCGGCTGCGCACGTGTCCGTTAGCATGAGCGCGGAAATGGAATGCAGGGTATTGAACAGGAAGTGCGGTTGCAGTTGACTCTTTAGCGCTTGCAAACGCGCCTTTGTCAGCTGGATCTGGAGTTGGGAGGTACGAATCTCACGTTCTCGCGATATTTTGTAATAGGAAATCGCCTGGGCGATAAGGACGATCGGCAAGTAGACGCCAGTGAGGTCGTCGAGTACGTTCGAGAAGAACAGCATCTGAAGCTGCGGCCACTGGACCCGGAACGCGTGGGCGTGGGCATCCCAGATCGCCGACATCCATGTGCGCGATTGCGGGTCCCAGAATGCGTACGGCGTTATGGCCCTCATCGCTACGTGGATGGCGGAGAATGCGACGCCGCAGGCGAGATGGAAGAGAGCAGGCCGCACCCAATTCCCGCGTTGCACCGGATACCGGATAGCAATTGCAAAAACGAAAGGAGTAAGAAGAGCATAGGGGAACATGTGGCTGACTTGGAGAAAGAAAATGTCTTTGAGGCTGCCGCGCCCCGCCCCCCGATACATTTCATAAATCGATCCCGTAGCCACAAGGGCCAAAAACGTCCAAACCGCGAAACTCACGACCCATATCAACCAAGGACGCTGTGGGTGAAGGGTTTGCAAGTCATGGGTCTCGATCCCGGCTGGAACCCCACTCTTCCTTGGTCGGCGAGTGAGTTCTCCGCCGCAATGCGGACAGGCTCCCTTTGTTTCCGAGCTGCAGGTTGCACAGAAAGTGCACTCGTACGCGCAGATATACGCCTCCCCAGCCGCCTCTAGGGCCGTTCCACATTTCTCGCAACGGACCTTCATCTCAAGTTGCATTGGGAACGCGGTAAATGGATCAACGTTGCATCACCCCGCCCCGGCGTAAACTCTAGCAAGGCGGGCCAATGTCTGTTTAGTCTAATCCACTTGACGACCACGAGACCGCTCACGCCACCCACGCTAGTCCCTAATTCATGTGCGTTAGTGGTCAAATTCCCGCCATTCGTGGAATTTGAGCAAATCATTCAGTGTCCGCCAAATCCCAAGCTAACGGCGAAGAATGGACTCTTAACACGAAGAATGGACTCTTAACACAAGGGTGGCAGGGTTGTTGCATTGCTGCACAGTAAAAAACTAAGGCCGCGCACTTGGGCGCGGCCTTTGCTCTGAGGGAGGTGCCATTCTGGCGGCACCTCGCGGTTTGACTAGAAGCGAACGCGGAATCCGAACTCCATAGACCTTGGAGTATAGGGACCGCTATTGTTTGTTCCGTTGCCCTCGCCCGGCAAGTTGCCAAAGGATCCGGGACTGCCGACGGCCAGTCCCACGGGATCGAGCAACTGCGCGTGGTTCAGGACGTTGGTGAAGACGACCTGGAACTCAGAACTGATCCGCTCGGTAATTCTGATGTCTTTCTTAACGCTCATGTCCATGTTCCAGTAGGGCAGGCCAGTCAGGACGCCCCAGCCATAATTCTTCGTGTCCAATCCCAGAATGGGGTTGCGGAAGTTGTTGTACACAGCTTGCGGATTGGCGAAGAGATTGACGGGCAAGCCGCCGTCGCCGAAGCCGGGCGTGCCTTTCGTGAGGTGGGCCGAGTTGCCTCCCGTATAGGGTGCAATCAGAACCGCGTTTTCTGTGTTTCCATTGGCGGAAAAGTTATTGGAGTCTCCCTCGCCGTATGAGCCACCCGCATTAATCGTGCCAACCGGTAACGGCTGGCCGCTGCCGGCAGCGAACAGGGGAGCAAAAGTCCACCCACCCAGCAGGTGACCGAGCACTCCTGACTGTCCCTTGTAGAACGGCGGCTGATAGACGACGAACATGGTGTACACGAACCTGCGATCGAACGCCTGTTTGCCATACATAACGCCGAGGTTGAAGGGGTCGGTGGCAGTATCCGCGCTTGTGGCCTGAACTACCGAACCAGTTCCCAATGCCTTCGACCAGGTGAAGTTCGACTGTGCTGTGATGCCTTTCCAGTCGGCCATTTTTACCGTGGCGAAGCCCCCATTGTAGTTTCCGTGGCCAATGCTGGCGTTAATGCCGACGCCCGACGACAGTTGCGCCTGGCCCGTGCTGGCGAGCGGCGTGTTCATCATAGACCGCGGGAGCACCGCCGGATTGAATCCGCCGTTGTCCAGATCGCTCCAGAGACTCCACACGTTCTGGCTGCTGAGGTTGGTGGTGCCGGCATTGCCTTCGTTGATTGCGACTGCTTGAGTGCAGTTCGCGGCGCCCGCTACATTGCAGTAGCCGGTACCGGCCAGCGTCTTTTCGAAGAACGGTTGGGCTGTGACTGCGCCAACGTTACCGGCGCAATTTCCACCGGCGAGGCCGGCCATGCCGCCGCAGTATTGGAGCACCAAATTCGAGTAGGCCTTGTCGAACCGCTGGCCGCCGATGGTCATCATGTAAGGCACGGCATTGACGTTAATCGGCTGATACTCGTGAGTGACCCGCCGACCGATATATCCGACCTCCAAGGTGACGTTCTTTGTCAACTGTCGCTGAATGGTGAAGTCGAATGAATCGACGACGTTGGGCCGGAAATGGGGATCCAGCGCTTCGCCAGCGCCCGCAGAAGCAGCATTGATGCCGGGAAAGTCCGGTTGAGGCAAGGTTGGACTGGCCGCCGCGAGCGGTGCAGTGTTGCCATCGACGCCGACGCGGAAGGCCGTGTTTATATCAGAGGTAGTGCACGTCGGATTTGGCCCTCTTGTGGGGGCTAGGCACTGTACCGGCTGGATTAAGCCAGTCCCCAGCAGAGGCACCAGCACAAGATCGACGCCGTTTAGGCGTCCGTAAATACGGCCGTACCCGCCGCGAATTACTGTGTTATCGTGGCCGAAAAATTTCCCCATCAGACCTGTGCTGTCAAATCGAGGGTTCCAGGCCGCGGCGATCCGAGGGCTGAATTCGCCGTAGAAAGGATTGTACGGATATTTCAAGCCGTTGCCGGTATTGCCCACCAGGGCAAAGCCGACGTCCGGGTTGAATACCTGCCCAAGCAACGCAGCGCGTTGGCGAGCGGCCATGTAACCCTGTACGTCAATCGGTTGATCTGATTGATCGACGAATTCGACCTGTTTACCCTGTTTTTCGACGGGAGGCATCTCCAGCGTCCAACCCAGACCGTAGGTCAGGGTGAAGGTTGGCTTCATGTGCCAGGTGTCGCTGAAATAGACGTTGTAGTAAGGAATGGTGCTCTGGTCGAACGCCGGAGTAAGCGGTGGGTTCAAGGTCAGATTGGGTCCGGACCGGGTGTAGGCGATCTGCGATGCCGAAACGATGCCGTAGATCGCCGCCGCCTCGCGACCCCAAATGCTGGCACTCCCGCCATTCGCGAGCCAAGCCGCCGGGGGTGTAAGCGTGACTCCAGTGCCCGCGCCGGCCGTTGTGCCGAGCTGGTACACCGGCTGGTAATTGATGCCGCCGCCGTTGTCCGTGCGCTGATGCCAGTTGAAATTATGCTGGTAGATGCCGCCAAGCTGGAACAGATGGTTCCCATGCAGCATGGTCAAGTCATCGCGGAACATGTGATCCTTCCCATCCCAGAAGCGGGTACGGGTTTGCTGCGTATTGACATTAAAGGGCGCGAGCTCTTCGTCGCGCTTTTCGCCGAACGGCTCCAGCGCTCCTCCGAGTCCGGATATCTGAATGGTGTCCCCAGCCCGACCCCAGGCCCACCAGTTACGCAAAAAGCTGTAGTGGATATCATTGGTGACGTTCGAGCTGATGTTGGTGGTGAGCCCGGCCACCAGATACCAAGGCGCCTGCGGATTCGTGGATTGGGAAGATGGAACGCCTAGCTTATCGCCAGGGAAGAAGCCCCCGATATCGACCTGGTCGATGGTGGCGCGGGTCAGTTTAAAGTAGCGATAGCTCGACATGAAGTGCCACTTCTTGCTGAAGTCGTGGTCTAACCGCAGCACCCCGAAGTTGGATTTCAGCGGAACCGAGACATTGGCCGTGAATCCCTGCGCGTTGGGTCCGTCACAACGGGGGCCGGCGGCACAGGCGGCGTTGGAGGCAGGTTCGAACTGCCATAGTTGGTGAACCGCAGGACTGAGTCCTATGCCCCGCGGATCCAGAGCCTGCAAATTATAAAGGTTGCCGGCAGGATCTTGCAGAATTCCTAGCTTCATGTTCGCGGAAGGAACTTCCTTATTGATGGGAGTGGAGTTTGGGTAGCGGAAGCCCTCATAGTTCGCAAAGAAATAAGTCTTGCCTCCGAGGAGCTCCTTGGAAATGAGCGGCCCGCCAATCGCGCCACCGAAGCGGCTGTAATGAAAGCTGGGCGGTACATTCGGGGTGCCATTTTGTATCGCGTTGAACTTATTGTCCCAGGTGTTAGCCGAGAAGTTGTTGTCCAGATAATATTCGTAAGCGGTGCCATGGTATGCGTTGGTTCCGCGCTTGGTAACCACCTTCACCTCGGCGCCGGCTGAACTGTTGAAGTCCGCCGTCTGGTTCGCCGTATTGGTCTTGAACTCCTCGACGCTATCGGCGGGAGTCGGTATCACACCGGTCGCACCAGCCGCCACGCCGGCGCTCTGATTAGCAATTCCGCCGGTTGGGTCGCCGGCAAATGACGTGGTGTAGACGCTCATGCTGCCGTCCATATCGTTGGTGTTGTTGCCACCATCCAACGAGAAGTAGCTCTGGTCGACTGCGGCGCCGGCCACGCTGCCGTCAGGGCTGATGCCCGGCTGCAGCGTCAGGAATGTGCTTACGTCGCGCCCGAGGCTTGGTAACGCTTCTAACATAACGCCCGTGATCGTATTCCCGACCGTGGCATTCATGGTTTGCAATTCGTTACCGACGGCTGTCACCTCTACCACGACATTGGCGCCTCCCACTTGCATAGTTATATTCGCGGTGGTGGCCTCTCCTACTTTGACCGTGGTCTGGGCCTTACTGGTCGAAAAGCCCTGCTTGGCGACGGTCAGATCGTAAGTTCCAGGCCCCACGTCGACGAAGATGTATCGCCCCGCTTCATTGCTGGTGACGGAGAGTGAATTTTTCGTTGCGTTGTCGGTTAGCGTCACCGTGGCCCCATTCACAACCGCATTGGTTGCGTCGGTCACGGTGCCGGCAAGCGTGCCAGTATTCGTCGATTGGGCCCACGCGGGCGAGGCACTGCCCTCATATAGCACGGCGGCCGCGAGAAGAAGGAAGGTCACAAGAACCCAGCGGATCTGGTTCCATATGCGCATGGCTTAAGCCTCCTGGAAGATCATTGGCAAGAGCTTTTCAGCATGCCTAAGCTTTCGTGGCGCGTTCGAAGCACGCTGGAAATCAGCGCGCGAAGAAAGAGCTTCCTTCGTGAAGCTACTCAGAGCCAGAAAGCTTGGGCGAGTACAGAAACGAAACTGATGTTTGTACAGTGCAGGCAAGCTACCAGGGAAGGCGCAGCGGGAACGTGTGGTACGGATGCACATAACTGGGGGACAAAACCAAGACAGAGTCGCATGAGCGCATGATTTGTTTGACCGTCGAGATCCACATTCACAGCCATTCGTTGTGATCGTTCTATGTGAATCTGTATGGTGAACGGCGGATCGTTATGAAACTCCGGAGCTTTCAAAGTGACGATGTGGGCCTTGCCGTAGCAGATAACTAGACGACTACTCGTCGTATGTTGTTGGGACGGTGCCGCCCACTTTCGCAGTCTTCCATTTCGGACGAGTCGCTAACGCATTGAATTAGCTGAAAAACGCGATTCAACGAACTGCGAGCTCTTGCAGAGGCGCATCGACCGCGTTGCATGCGATCACAACCAGGCATCGAGCCGAACCAAGGCGGCATGCATCCATCCCCACTCTCTTTACTCTGCGCCGGAATGATGGACAATCTTCGATAACAAAGCTTTTCGCGGACACTCCGTGTCTTAGAAGCGACTAGAAGCGACAGACAAACGCTAGAGCTTTTGTTGGTTAGTCGAGTAAGCAAATCGTACTTGACAAGTAGGGAGAGAAATCATGCCGGAACCCCAATCAGCGCAAGAACCCAGCGGAGCTCATGTCGACAGAGTGTTAGCGGACATGCACCGGGAGTTCCACTCCCTCTTACAGCAGAGGGCAGTTATCCTGAGGCGGATTGGTACGATCAAGCAAATCATCAGCGGGCTGTCTAACCTTTTCGGGAATCAGGTCGCCGAGGGAGAGTTGTCGGGATCGGTCGATCAAAGGTCGAGTAATCGACAACGGGGATTTACCCAAACCTGCCGTCTAGTATTGATGGAGTCCAAGCGGCCCCTGATGAGTCAAGAGGTCTGCCAGGAGATTGAGCGTCGGAATCCTGCATTATTGATACACCACAGGGATCCGTTGGCCTCGGTATCCACGGTACTAAACCGACTATCGAGGTACGGCGAGGCTCGCGTCATCGTTAACGAGAGAGGGCGCCGCGCATGGATGTGGACCGCAAACGGCGCAGCGGTTGCTTTGACGCAGCCGCCGAACCGCGGAGAAGTGAGTCCACGCCCCTAGCTTCATTGACCTCGGCGGAATCCCGATAACGAGTCAACACTGTAACTTTCCTACCGCGCCGCCCCTTGGACCTTTTATCGAGGGCGAGGCCGCCCATGGTATTGTCCTGATCGCGAACGGGAGATGGTGGCTAAGTCGCAGGCGCAACGGCCGAGACCTGCAAGCGCGAAACAACAGCAGCGTGACACCCTCCACGGTCGCCTGTGCCACCAACACACGATCGAACGGAAGCGTCGGCAAGCTCGATGGCGACAGCGAGATCGCTGACAATCGGCAACCTGCTGTAGCGATTGTCGAGCAGGCCGCCACGTAGTAGCCGGCCGTCCACCCTGAAATCATGCCGACCGAGCCCGCGCTTGATCGCTACTTCCCACAAACTGGCCGCACTGAACAGAAGCTCACGCTCTGAATCGTCGATCAAGGAACGAAAGTCCCGGGACAGTCGATCTGGTGCACCAGCGGCCCAGAACAGAAGGTGCGTATCGAGCCGGAGTTTCATTTGCCGCCACCAAAGATCCGCTCAATCTCCTCTCGACCCATTTGATCAAGTCGTCCGGCACGGAAATCTGTCCCGCCATAAAGCCGAATCGGCGGACTTGAGCACCCGCTGGCGCGCTAAGGGCCGTCACCTTTACAACGGGTTTACCGGGCTTCGCGATAATGAACGACGCACCCTTTGACGTCCCTTCCCACGAGTTTCGAGAGTTGCTTCGCGGCGATCGAGCAAACAGACTTCGAGCAGCGCCTCGCGAAGGTGGAGCAACAGATGGGTGGCTGAACGTGAGCGGTTCAGTTCGCGGGCGGCAAATTGGCACAAATTTGACGATAAGGTTGTTTGGGAAACCAACGCTCCCATTCATCGCGAGACAGGTTGTGAGTGAGGCGGGCGCAGGCTTGATCTCGCAGATCGCTCGAACGCCAGAGCCAAAGCGCTGAGGACCGTTCTTCGTATCCGGCGAGCACATAGCGGCCGTCGGGACTGAAAGCGGCGGCGCGGAGGTAGCCTGCGTCCGGAAGTTGCCCAAGGCGAGCGCCGGTGACGGCATCCCACACAGTGAGTTGTCCATCAGCAATGGTGGCGAAGGAGGCGGAAGAAGGATCAGGAACGATTCGGTCAATGTCGCCGCTGGCGGTGAGCGAGAAGCGTCGCTTGCCCGACGGGATGTCCCAGGCTTGTAAATTTTCGCTCTGCGCAGTGAATAGGATCGTGCCAGATGGATTGAAGGCGAGGTGAGTCAATTCAGCAGGCAGAGGAACGTGGCTGACGCGGGCTTTGCTGGGGACACTCCAGATATCGACCCAAAATTTGTTTGGCGGTTGATTTGCCTCGAAGGCCAACAGCTTGCCTTCGCCGGCTGCTGCGCGCAGCCGACCGGAAGAAGGGCTGTCCAGCGATGCTGTCGGCTGAAGGCTGGGTAACGTGTATAGGCGGCGAACGCTGTCCTGTTGGCTAACCAGCACCTTACCCGATGGATCGATCCGCAATTCTCCAGGGACGTCAGGCAAGCGAGTTACTTTAGGTTGGTCAATAGCAATGAGAAACAGCTTGTTGCTCCACTGGACAAGCACGTGATTCAGATCGACGAAGAAGAGCTTGTCGATAGCGGAAGCGCCGTGACATTCGATGTCGCGTAGAGTAGTGCCGCCGATTTCGGCGATTCTCACCAGGGGCTCGGAGTGCGCTGACATCGTGCCCACAGCGAAGCGCCGGCCATCAGGGCTGAAGGCAACGCTCCGTACGTCGGCGGGCAGATCGAAGAAGGCGGGCCGGTCTGCGCGGCTGGCCGCGGAGACGGAAACCGAACCGTCCATGCCACCCGCGGCGAAGCGGCCGCCAGTAAGGCTGAAAGCCACCACTTCGGCGCCGCCGGCATGTGAGACGCGCTCTAGTTCTCGTCCAGAAGGGAGTTCCCACACGCGCGCAGTGCCGTCGTATGAACCCGTGCCGAGTTCTGTTGCATCCGCATTGAAGGAGACGGCTGCAACCGCGGAGTTGTGTTTTAGTTCGAGAATCTGGCGGCCAGTCTCCACGTTCCAAACGCGGGCCAAATTGTCTCCGCGGGCTGCATAAGCCAGGAATTCCCCGTCGGAACTGATGGCGGCGTTAACGATCCATTGATGCGGAGTGAGGGTTTCGGCCGAAGCGGCATGGGTGGCGTTCAGCAGTCTCCGACCGGTGGTTACATCCCAGACTGAGGCGAAATCGCCACTGGCAATAGCCACGCGTTTGCCGTTGCCGCTGAATGCCAAGTTGAAGCCGGCGTCACCGCCGCCCAGCGTACGAAGAAGCTTGCGCTGCACTGGATCGAAAACCGAGATCACACCCTCGGATGATAGGGCCGCGAGGAGATCGCCGCTGGGACTAAAGGATGTGGAAACGATTTTGTCCGGACATTTGAAGTCGGCCACAACGGCGGCCGGAGCGATGTCGAAAATACGCACATGACCGTCGTCGCTAGCGGTCGCAAGTTGGTTAGCCTTGGGGCGGAACGATATTTGGGAAACCGGTACGCCGTGGGAAATGCGTAATAATTCGCGCGCTCCGGGAAAGGTCCAGATGTGGACGACGCCATCGCCTGCGCCAGCCCCGACCAGCGAACCGGAGGAGTTAAACGCGACGGAAACAGCTGCATTGTTGTCCCGCGACGTGCTTTGAGAAGTGCCCGGGAGTTCGATGCTGGCCGCAGGCTCCTCGTCCGGGGCGAAATATCCAATTGGCTTTTTGTTTTCGACGTCGATGAGTTGAGTGGAGCCGTTGTCGCGCGCTACGGCGAGGGTAGCGCCGTCGCGAGAAAATGCCATGTCGCGAACGCGTTCCGCCGGGTCTGGGCTTTCTGGTGCATAAGATTGCGCGTCTGCTGGTAAGAGGGAAACTGCCGCCCGCAACGCACTGTTTCCTTCGAAGGAAGGGTTGATGCGGGTAGATTCGATGGCCAGAAGCGCGGCCTCGGAAACTCGATCCGGACTGTCGGTGAGGACTCTGACAGAGTTGGCGGCGAGGCGCGCGGCGAGATTTTGGCGCGATTCTTCGTGGCTCACACGAGTTTGACGAAACCCGAAGAGCAATGCCAAAAGAATGGCGATAAGGCCAGCGGCTGCGAGCAAGCGGGTGCGCCGCTGGTTGCGAATATCCGTGCCATCGAGTTCGTCTTTTGAACGATTGTGCAGGGTAGCAGCGAGTTGGAGGACCGCTTCGTGAAAGCGCGGTTCGCGCAAGCGGAGCGGGGTGGCACCGTCGCGCGCCCATTGAACATCGAGAAACAGAGGCTCCTCAGGAAAGGCGCGAAGAAGACTCGTTGGGAGAGCGGTTGTGTGCTCCGGCGTGAAAAAGGCCGAGACGTGATCCCACCTTAGAGTCCCCCCGGTAAGGACAATCAGGACGTGCGACGGTCCATTCTTGCCGATCCAATATTCGGCCTCCTTCGCAACCCAGGGCGAGGCCGCCGCTTCGGGAGAAGCAAGGAGGATGAAGAACGATGATTGATCGAGGGCATCGCGAATACTGGACCAGAGCGCAGGATTCACCGCGAGGTTAGTTTGGTCTCTAAAGATGTGCAAGGCACGCAGCTTGTACCAGGGTTTGGCAAAGGAATGCAAGGCCGATTGAAGGGCAGCTGCCAGCGTGCCATCGGCAGTGTGGCTGTAAGAGATGAAGGCGTTGTAAGCCATCAGGTTTATGAAGATACACCAGCTGCGCCCCCCCGCCGGCCCGGGTCGGACCGCCATTTTATGTCTTGCAGACGGCGGATCCTGGTTTGGAACATTCCACCTATTTCTCGCACGAGCGACTCTCATGCCTCGGTGCGGAGTGATGAAGAAGTGATCTCCGCTTTGGTTAGCCTGTCGGTTTGACATTGTAGTGGCCCAAGCTAGCACGCACGATTGACGCTTGGACACTTCACGGAAGAACAGGCTCAGGGAAGTAAAACTTAGAATGTGTTCAGCACACAACGGTGTGCGAAAAAATATTGGGCACATCGGCGAGAGGAGAATAGGCTTGAAGTCGACGAGGCCGCAGTCGAAGGAGCAACCTCAAGATACTGCTGCGCTCGCCACTCCGAGGCCTGCTCACGCGCTTGGTTGAGTTGGCGGTCGCTGATCTCCGAGCAAGGGGTGTGAAGAGATTGACCCACATCCCCACCACAGCGCCGGATGCAACCTGAAGCCGCATGCAAGAAAGGGCGGAATCGGACTTCACCGCAATCCCGAGATGGAAAGTGTTTGCCAGGTTAATGGTCGCCTTCATGTTCCCGTTCTCCGCCGCCAGGCGCACGGGCGTCAAGCACTGAACGGAAAGGGACTGACAAGAGACACGAAAGCTCCGGCGTGAGAGATGGTATAAAGAGTGAGACGCAGTTTGTCTGGCTCGAAATCAAGAAGCCTCGCGTGTCAGTTTGTCCAAGCGAAACTAAGCCTTTGTTGCAGGGGGCTGCTCAACAGTCTCGCCGAGTGGCTACAAGTCATGCATGATCAGATCTACTCCCAGTCGTGCCAGGCTGGCATCCTCATTAGATGACAATCCGCTGACGGCGACGGCACCGGCGACCTCAGCATTTTTCAAGACCGGAATGCCCCCGCCCCAGCCCACAAATCTGGGATCGCCGTAATACGAGATGTCGTGCCCTTTTTCCGGATGCCTGACTCTCTCTCCAATGTCCTGTGTTGGCTTGCCAGCTCGCGCCGCCGTCCACGCCTTATTCATGGCGATTACGACGGACGATACAGGGGCAGTATCCATCCGGGCAAAGGCGATGAGTTCGCCGCGGCAGTCAGCTACTGCGACTACTACGGCTTTCTGAGTCTGGGTCGCCCTGTCGACGATCAGATCGACCGCGCGCTTTGCGTCGGAGTAATCAAGCGTAGGGATGGTCCTCATGGGAAGCAATCTTGACAGAAGAAGCGCAGTAAAAGAAGCCGCGCCGGAATGATTTTTCCGGCGCGAGGATGATTTGCTGAGTTACTCCGGGTGAGCCGAAGCAGACCCGGAAGATTTGTCGCCAACCCGGTTAGAAAACAAATTTCAGTGCGAACTGAATCAAGCGTTCTGGAGACGCAACACCGCCTTGAACGGTTGAATTGACCACACCGAAGAGGGGTGCTCCGAGCCCGGTCGCGGGCATACCGAAGTACGGATGGTTGAACAGGTTGAAGAACTCAGTTCGGAATTCAATTCCCATCCTCTCCCCCATTTGAGTTCTCTTGAAGACCGCGAAGTCGAAGTTGTTGATTCCGGGCCCGCGAAGTACGGGATCAACCCGCGACTCTGTTCCCGGTCCGAAGTCTGGAGGAGTGGCAAAGCAAGTGGTGTTAAACCACTGGCTGAGGTGGTTGCCGCCGGCTTTCTTGTCGCATCCCGAAACAACATTAGGCCGGATATTTGCGACTCCGAGGTTTGCGGCTTCCAGCGCGGTCGAACCGGAGTAGCTGATCTTCAGCGGGAAGCCGCGTTGGAATGTGGTGATGCCGTCGACACCCCAACCGGAAACCACGCCGTTCGCCAATCCGCTCATGCCTGACAAAAACCTCTTGCCGTGGCCGAAAGGAAGGTCGAGAACGTAGCTGATCACCAAGCGTTGCGAAACATCCTGGGCAGAGAGAGATCTTTCTCCCTTCAGGTTGTTCCAGTCCTGCACGCCGGGAACACCACCGGTCGGCCCTTCGAGCCAACTCGTAAGCGTATCAGTGTTGCTCATGAGTTTTTCATTAGTGTAGGCGACCAGCAACGTACCGCCGCCCTGAAAGCGGCGCGTCACCGTAGCCTGCAGAGAGTTATAGCTGCTGCTGCAGCAACCGAATCCGGCTAACGACAGACCGTTGTACTCCGGATAGGGCCGTTCCAGCTGACCAGCGAGAACCGTAGCCCCATTCAGCGATGTATTTGGGTTCGTCCCCAGCATGGGGTTTGTGACCTTGGTTAGCAGTGCTGCGCCCTGCGACCAGAGCGTATCCGGAAGCTGGTCGATGTTTGTTGAATACTGCTCGAGGTGAACGCCGTGCGAGCCGGCATACGCCACGTCCGCAAAAAAACCGGCAGGCAGCTGACGCTGGATGTCGAAGTTCCATTGCTCGACGTATCCGTACTGCGGATTGCCGTGTCCACTAATCCCATAATAGGGAGCAAGCGTGGGGTTGCCGTTGGCGGCCACGAAACTCGATATATTCGGGGTAGCCAGACCCGTGAAGTTGCGTCCAGGTGGGGCGATGATTCCAGAATTCCCGAAAGGGCCGGACTGAGCGCAGCCGAACAAGTCTGATCCCCGTAATGGAAACACCGAGCTGCCGGTGAAGCCAAACGAGCAACCGGCCCCGTCCAGCATGGCAGTGGGAGTTATAAACGAATCTGGCGTAGCGTGGAGCGGCGTGCTAGCAAGGTTGACGACGTCATTGTCGGGGTTCAGCCCGAATGAGACGTAGTTCGGAATGTAGAAGATGCCATACCCTGCGCGGATCACGGTCTTCTGGTCCAAGGCATAGGCGAAGCCGATGCGTGGAGAGAATGCCTTCTTGTCCATCGGGATGTTGTTCTTGCTGGAGTTGCGGCCCGTACCTACGAGGAACGCCTCGCCGGGGCAACTGGTTCCAGCTCCGCCGCAGCCCGTGACCGTGGCATTGGTCGCCTTCGGATCCCAGTAAGAGAGCCGATTGTAGGCATCGGACCACGTGCCCTGAAGTTCATAACGAAGCCCCAAGTTCACCGTGAGCTTGTTCGTTAAGTGCCACGTGTCGTCCACGTACAGGGCACGGTACACTTGCAGGCCCTTGGTCTGGGCCGGCACCTGAGCGACGCCCTCGGTTTGGTTAACGAAGCTTCCCTGATTTTGCGATAGGCCAAGCAGGAAATCGGCAAATGCAAAATTGGTATTGGAAACAAGATTTACGCCTCCAGTTGAAGTCGTCCAGTTTCCTCCGAAGGCGAAGGCGCCGCTGGCGATGTTGGTCTGGAAGTAGTTGTCGTACCCGTACTCGAACTGCGCGCCGGTTTGAATGGTGTGTTTGCCGCGAATCAGGATGAACGCGGGTGTCACGTTGTACTGGCTGTTGTGATCGCCAATGGCGCTGTTCCCTTGCGTCCTTCCAACGTCGCCCCCAAAAGGAAATGCCGGGGTCGGAGGGGTTCGCATTGAGCTTGGGGGAGTATTGTAGGTTGAAGGCCAGCCCAAGGTTGTAAGATCGAACCCTGACAGAAGTGGCTGACGTCCATAAACGAACCGGCTGCCGGACAGGTTCACGTCGAGAATGGTCGTCGGAGTGAACGAATGGTTCACGCCAATCACGATCATCTTCGTGTGATACTTTTCTGCGCAACGATCTAGGCAGAGACCCGTTCCCAGCGGATTCGACGGCAAATCAGTCAATCCGAAGTAGGCAAATCTCCCGAACAATCGCGTGTTGGACCCAAGATTCTGATCTCCGCGCGCTACGAACTCGTTGGTATTGCCCCCGGACGGTGCTGCGCTCAGGTAATTCCCCGCATCGCCGGGAAGATTTGGCGAAGGGAAATATTTTTTCCACATCACCTGGGTGGCCGTGCTGAATTCCGAACTTGGAATTTGATTGTTTGCGTAAGCCGTCAGACGCTTTCCGGCTGGGTTCACGCTATATGGGTCGTAAAGTTGCCCGGCTGCGGCACTGCACAAGCCGCCGCTGAAAGTGCCGCCTGCCCCACCCTCAGTAACCGGCAGCGTGCAGAGAGAAGAGAAATCGCCCGTGAGCATCGCGGGCTGCGGAACGGTAGTAGTAAAGGGAGATCCCGTGCGCTGCCGGTATTGCTCCCAGCTTACGTAGAAGAAGGTTTTATCTTTGATCACCGGTCCGCCAAGCTGGAAGCCAAACTGGTTCTGTGTCCACGGCGGAGCGACATTTTTTTGACCATTCGTCAGCTCTGTTTGTTTGTTGAAATATTCGTTGGCGTTCAGCACTTTGTTGCGGAAATATTCATAAGCCGAACCGTGCCAGGCGTTGGTTCCCGACTTGGTGCTCAGGTTCACGACGCCGCCGGAGAACTTGCCCCATTCCGCGCCCAGGTTGTTGTACTGCACTTTGAACTCACCAACTGAGTCCTGGGTAGGAATGATGATGGGCAGGTTGATGTAGCCGATATTCAGCGGTTGACCATCCAGATATTGAGCGCCTTGGTTGGCGAATGACCCTCCAACCTGGTAGTTGCCCCAGCTGAAGGGATTCTGGCCGACTGGCGACCCGCCCGACCCTCCCTGCGCAACGGCCGCAGGAGAGACCGTAATAAGGTTGAAGATATTGCGGCCGTTGAGCGGCAGTTCGTCCGCCTTGCGTTGCTCAACCACCTGGCCCAAAGAGGAGGACTCCGTTTGCAGCAATGGGGTCTCCGACGTCACCTCGACGACTTCTGTGACTTGACCAACAGTTAGAGCGGCGTCGATATGTGTATCCTGCTGCACCTGAACCACCACGCTCGGGCGAGCAAAGTGTTTGAATCCCTCTTTCTCGACGTCAATTCGATATTGACCTTGGAACAAATTGACGAACGTAAAGTGCCCATCATCGCCGCTGGATTCGGTTCGCTTTTCGGCCGTGCCGAGGTTGGTCAAAGTTACCTTGGCGCCAGCAATCGCGAGCCCGGTTGGGTCGGTCACCACGCCGGAAATTGAGCCATACGTGGATTGTGCATTCAAGTACGGGCTGGACATCCAGAGAAGCGCGCCAAGTGACAACACTGCGGCGAAGCGACGAGACAACATGGTCTCCCCCAAAAGGTTGGAATGAGATTCTGGATCAACTCTCAAAAGCGTTCGCCGGGGTACACGAACCCCCGACTGGTCTTTTTGAGGTGTCCCCAAAAACAATTACGCGCCGAGGAAAGGATATGTACCAGTTGAAATCGATCGTAATGGGAAGGGACTGCTGCAAGACCCGAGTTTGCTTTAAGCGAGCGACCGCAGTAATTGCCACCCGCTGGACCTCGCCGCCGCGTGTCTAGGGATGATTGGCTTCTCTTCGCAACAACGCATACAGGAAGGGTTTGCCAGTAGGTTTTTGGCTTCCGCCCTGCGGCTCAACCGTAACAAAAACAGCGTCTAGTTCGGCTAGTTGTTTGGGATCATCCAGGCGAAGAACCCAGCGCCGGTTCGATTCGCTGTCCATGTAGAGAATCCCGAGATTCATCGCGTGATTCTTCTCGCCTGATTCAGTATCTCTTTTTCCCCAAACCTGAAATGCGCTTGCATTCTTGACTCCAGGCTGGCGATCGAGATCAAACGCATAGAAGATAAGGGACTTGCTCTGGGTATAGAAGACGCGCCCGAAAGGTTTGCGAGTGCGGCTGCCGCTGTCAACATCAAAGACGTCGGCGATGTAGAGCCTGCGAGCACCCATGAGTTCGCGAATATCACGGTCAGAGGCAAGGTATTGCTCGTTGTCTTTGAGTCTGCGTTCTTGATCGCGGGACGCGGCTGTCAGTTCTTCGACTGTCGATTCCAGAGAGGTTGTGTGCAACAGGGTACGATCGTGCTCGGCTCGCAGGCTTGTAAGTTGAGCCTCTACGAGTTGAAAGGATTGCTCGGCGTCACGGAGTTGGCTGGCCAGCTTGTCGCGCTCTTCTAGTACCTGGCGAAATTGCTCATCGCGTTCGGTTTTCGCGGCTGATAAAGCAGCGGAACGTGATACGGCTGCGTTTAAGGCATCTCGCAGTTTGGTGACTTCCCGTTGACTGCTCGCAAGCTGGGTCTCTAGTCGAGACAACTGCGCGGTCCGGAGGGAGATCAATTCGTCCGAAGCCTTTTGTTCGGGGGCAAGATCCAGCGTATGCCCAGATGATACGGACAAAGCCGGCCCCTCAACAGCGTGGCTGTGACCGCCTAGCCAATGAGCACCTAGGCCGACCAGTATCAGGACACAAGCCGCCACTACCCCAATACCAAGCCGTGCCACATTTCCCGGCGGAACTGCACCGTCAAAGTGCAGCACCTTAGCTCTTGAAACAGGACTGACAGGGTCGTCGATCTTGCGAATACGAGCCAACAGCTTCTTCCGCACTGCGCGATCGTCCCAGTCTTCGCCTTCCTGGTTGGAACCGTAAGCCGCCGCAAGAAAGCTCATGCCCTCAGTGCTGATCACGGCGTACTCGTTGTACGCTTGCCGGCAAGAACTGCAGACTTGCAGATGACGTTCCAAGTCCAGCCGCTCGCTATCAGTAAGCGCTCCTCTGTGAGCTAGTGCGGCTAGTTCCTTGAACTTCTGGTGGTGATCCAGTCGTTCATTTTTGTTCATTGTGTATTTCCCGGAGCCTCTTTACCGCCGGACTCTTGCGCAGTCGTTCGAGACCTCGATAGAAATGGTGACGGACATTGCCGAAGGGCTCGTTGAGCCGTTCGCTGATCTCTCTCAGTTCTAGACCCTGGAAGTAGAACAACTCGAGCGTCTTCCGCTGCATTTGGGTCAGATCTTCAAACGCAGTCAAAAGTTGCGAGCAATCAATTCTGAGACCCACCTCGCGCTCAATGTCGTCCGGCCCCTGTAGTGTATCGTCCAGAGACTCAATATCTGTACCAGAGTAAAAGCCTCTGCGCAACAAATGCGCTCTGCGATCGCGAGCGCGACTAAAGGCGATCTGGGCCAACCACCCTTTGGCACTGCCTTTGGCAGGGTCAAACAGCATGGCCTTCTGGTAAAGAGAGAAGAATGTCTCCTGGACGACTTCCTCTGCCTCACTCTTGTCGTTCACGATCCGAAACGCGATTCCAAAAACCAGCCTCGAATAACGGGTGTAAAGCAGGTCGAGGCCTTTGGAATCTTTGGCTTGTATCCAAGCCATGAGTTCCTCGTCGCTGGGAGACCGGACTTCTGTGGGCTGCGGCCCAGCAAGACAACCTTCCCTTCCGACTCCCCATACCACAGGGAATGAGAGTGCGCGCCCATTGGGGGGAGAGCTCATTTTGGAGAGGCAGCCGTTTGTAAGAAAACCCCACAACTACTGAACACACCAGCGGAAACACCGATTCTACGGCGCGAATCAGAACCTAGGGCGAACCATACATCAGAAGGCAAACGACTTTCCAGAACAAAAGACGCTCTGGAGAGTCAAAATTATGGTTGGCCGAGACTGGTACAGTTTTGCGATCGGGGCCGTATCCAATGGATTGGATAGTGGTGGTTGATTTTCTTTCGAGCTAGCGAAGACTTGTGCTAGCGTTCGCTCTTTGCGTGTCTGAGATTCAGCGAATCAGTGGAGCAGGTGGCGAGCTAAATCAGGGGCTTGATGCGAAGCGTATTACAGGTGTCATTCTTCGGCTTGTTGTTCATGATCGCAGTTCATGGGCAATCGACTCATGCGTCCTTAACAGGAAGGATCACGGATCCGAAAAAGGCCGTGATCACGGCGGCCTCAGTCACGGTCATCAATACGGGTACGGGGATTCACTACCTGGGTCTCACCAACGAAATCGGCGAATACTATGTAACCAATCTGCCTCCAGGAAGATATCGAATCGAGGTGGAAAAGCTCGGCTTTAAGGCCGTGATTCAGTCCAACGTAATTCTCCACGTGCAGGACGCACTGGAAGTGAACTTTGAAATGATGTTGGGATCTGCCTCCGAGAGCGTCACCGTCGCGGGAGAGTCTTCTCCGATCGATACAGAATCCTCCTCGGTTGGAACGGTCGTCGAGCAACGAAAGGCGAACGAACTGCCCTTGAACGGGCGCAATGTTTTCAATCTCATTGTCCTTGCTCCTTCCGTGATTCCCCAAGGCAGTTCCACGGGCACCCCCGTTGGCGTGAATCCGTTCGGGTGGGGCAATTACCAGGTAAGTGGTTCCTTTGGGAATCAGAGTGCCGAATATCTCGACGGCCAGCCACTGAATATCGGCTATATCAACCTGCCGGTGCTGATTCCCACTCAGGATTCCATCCAGGAGTTCAAAGTTCAGACCAGCAACTTGGGAGCGGAATGGGGACGTTTCGCCGGAGGAGTAACCAACCTGAGCACGAAAGGTGGGACGAACTACCTTCACGGGGAAGCTTACGAATACCTGCGCAACCGCATCTTCAATGCGAATGATTTTTTTCTGAACGCCGCAGGGAAACCGCGGCCCCCGTGGGTGCAAAATCAATTCGGAGCGGAAGCCGGCGGTCCTTTGCGCCTTCCGGCCGACGACGGGCACAACCGGATCTTCTGGTTTGCCAGTTGGGAGGGTTTCCGGCTACGAACCGGGGAACCATTCACGACAACCGTTCCCACATCCGAGGAGCGGGCGGGGAATTTCTCGACGATCAACGCTCCTATCGTGGATCCCTGTGCTGGTACGGTGAACGCTCAAGGCGCATGTCCGGGGAGCACGGTCAGCCCCGTTCAATTTCGTGGCAATGTCATTCCGACAAACCGGATTAACCACACATCGAAGGCGCTCCTCGATCTTTGGCCCACACCCAACACTGGCGGAATTGTGACCCGGTCCGGAACCATCAACAATTTCAACACGGTGGCTCCCACGGGCGGTAATCAGGACCAAGTGGTCGCGCGAATTGACCAGGATATTACGATGCGGCAACGCCTCTTCGTCCGCTACAGCCGTTGGAGCGTAAAGGATCTTCCAATCGATCCCCTGGGGGACGGACTGTGCGCAGATCGATGTGCGGAAAAATATTCGACCAACGCCGGAGTCGCGGCCTACAACTACAACATCAATGCCACCACGGTCTTTGATTTCAACGCTAGCCTCAGCCGCTTCAAGTACAACCGGTCTCCGACGAACGCCGGGTTTGATTTGACCTCGATTGGCTGGCCTGCCAGCTACAACGCGGCAGTGCCGCCCTTCATGCGCACTCCGCCGACACCCTGCGTCGCCAATTTTTCCGACAATATTATGTGCACACAGGGACAAAGCTATATTCAGGATCGCGATACGCAATACAACCTTTCTCCAAGTCTCACTCTCATTCGGGGCCATCACCGCTACCATTTCGGACTACAGTTCGAGGCTGGCTACGATAATTATGCCCAGACCAATGTGGCCAGCGGCTCCTTCGATTTCTGCGCTTCCGGCCAGCCGTGTTTCAGCGGATTTCCTTTCGCCGATTTTCTTCTGGGCTATGCGGATAATTTCAGCAACTTCGAAAACCATTTCTTTGCTCAAGCCGTCGATCCTGCCTTTACCGCCGGAAAGCAGTCTTATCAAGCTTTCTATTTCAGTGACACCTGGCACCTGGCGGAAAAACTAACCCTCAATCTCGGCCTTCGTTACGAACTCCAGAGTCCCTGGACGGAGCGCTACAACCGCCTTTCATACTTCGATCCCAACGCGCCAAGCTTCCTCAATCAGCTTCTGCCGTCAGGCTCACCGCCAGTGAGGGGCGATGTGTTTCTCGTGCCCTCCGGAACGCGCACCAATCTGCCGCTTGCGAAAACCGATTTCGGGCCCCGGATTGGGTTAGCTTACGGAGTGACGCCGAAGACCATTGTTCGCAGCGGATACGGAATCTTCTGGATTCCCAGCGACGTCTCGTTCGCTTTGAATCCTATCAATGACATGGTCAACGCTCCTGGCACAACCTACACGGGAACCGTCGATGGGACTCATCCATATAACTCGATTTCGCTGCCTTTCCCGGATGGCATTTCTCCCCCGCCCGGCCGCAGTCTCGGAACGAGAGGCACTCAGGAATTCCTGACCCGGGTCGTGCAGTCGATCACCGAGGTGGATCGCTCTCATCATCCCGGGGCCTACGCCCAGCAATGGAATTTGAGTGTTGAAAAACAGCTTCCGGCTGGGTTTTCATTGTCGGCGGCTTATGTCGGTTCCAAGGGGACACATCTCGAACAATATTCCCAGCAGACCAACCAGATTTCCGATGCGCTATTGGCCCAGGCGGCGGCACAGTTTGCGGCTGGAGGGAAATCAGCGGTCACGCTTTTGCATTCTGTGCGTAATCCTTTTTTTGTGAATGGGGAAGCGCTAGCCCTGGCCGCGCCCACGACTACGGTCGGACAGTTGCTGCGACCGTATCCGCAATACACCAGTGTGGAACTGGCTGGACAAGGGTCGTTTGTCAGCATCTATCACTCATTGCAAATAACGGCCAAGAGGCGATTCGCAGGCGCGGGTTCTGTTCTGGTCGCTTATACCAATTCCAAACTTATCAGCAACACCGATACGCTGACCTCGTGGCTGGAGACCAGTGTCGGCGCGATCCAGGATAACAATAACCTGCGAGGCGAGCGCTCTCTGTCCTCCCAGGACGTACCCCAACGCCTGGTCATTAGTTATGTGCTGGATCTTCCCTTTGGACAAGGCATGAAATATCTTTCCAACGTCAGCAGTGCCTTGAACAATCTAATCGGTGGGTGGGGAATCGACGGGGTGGCGACGCTCCAGAGAGGCTTCCCTTTGGTTTTCAGCGACGGACTGGCCAACGATGCTACGCTGTTTGGCGCGGGCTCACGTCCAAATGTGGTGCCAGGATGCAACAAGGCATCAAACGGACCAAGTACTGCCCGCCTGAGCGGGTGGATCAATGCGGCGTGCTTTACTGCTCCTGCCGACTTCACATTCGGGGACGAACCGCGAGTCGATCCGTCGCTGCGCTCGCATGGCGTGAACAATTTTGATTTTGCTGTCTTCAAAAAGGTTCTTTTCCGCTCGGACGGACGGGCAGGGATTGAATCTCGGGTGGAGTTCTTCAACTTGTTCAATCGCACTCAGTTTGGTCCACCGAACACAACCTGTTGTACTGCGAATAACGCGAACTTTGGATTCGTCACCAGCACCGCTCCGGGAACAAACCCGCGACTGGTCCAGTTCGCGTTTAAAGTGTTCTTCTAGATGCCGGTATGACGAGCACACAACTCGCAGAGCTTCGACTGCAGCCTGACTGAAATGCTGGACCGCTTGCTACAGTTCGCCTGTGTGATTGCACTTCTCGCGCCAGTCCCCGGGGATGCGCCATTGCTGGAGGTGAAGTCACCGCGCGGGATCGATTTCATTCTGGAGAATTCGCCCACGCCACAGAAATATCTGATTGAGACCATGCCCGGTGGCGTCGCTCTGCTCGACTATAACGACGACGGGTTACTGGACATCTTTCTGGTGAATGGCGGCCGAATCGAAAACCCCATGTCAGCACCTGAGAACTTCGACCGCCACGACCCTCGCTACTGGAATCGCCTCTATCGGCAAAATAAGGATGGCACTTTCACCGACGTGACTCAGCCGGCAGGTTTAGCGAACGTTGGTGACGGTAACTACGGCATGGGCGTGGCCGTGGGCGACTACGATAACGACGGGTATCCTGACTTATATGTCACCAGCTATGGTAAAAATATTCTCTATCACAACAATGGCGATGGGACGTTTACTGACGTCACGGCGAGGGCGGGAGTAGCGGGCGGTGGCTGGTCGGTTTCGGCCGGCTTTTTCGACTACGACAATGACGGCAAGCTTGATCTCTTCGTGACTCGCTACATGGAATGGGACACTCAACACAGTAAGGACTGCGGTGGCAATTTTCACACCTACTGCCCGCCGGGTGAGTTTCCACGGACGGCCAACATGCTCTACCACAACCGTGGCGACGGCACTTTTGAGGACGTGACTGCGCGCTCTGGAATAGCAGCCATGAAGGGACACGGCTTGGGGGTCGCCTTCGCCGACTACGATGGCGATGGATTCACCGACATCTTTGTCGCCAACGACGGCATGCGGCAATACCTGTTTCACAACAATGGCAACGCCACATTCGCGGAAGTTGGCATGGAGGCTGGAGCCGCTCTCAACCTGGACGGCGGACCGTTGTCCGGCATGGGCGTTGTGTTTCAGGATTACGACAACGATGGCCTGCCGGATGTCATCGTTACCACGTTGCCGCGCCAGACCTACGCCGTGTTCCACAACGATGGACATGGCTCGTTCAGCGATCGAGGGTTGCAAACCGGCGTGACCATGCTTTCCGGAGTAACCTCGGGCTGGGGCGTTGGCCTGGAAGATTTCGACAATGACGGGCTGAAAGATTTATTTGTCGCGCAGGGCCACGTTCTTGACAATGTGGAAAAGGTTGATCCCTCGTTGCACTATCTGGAGCCTACGTTGTTGGCGCTGAATCGCAACAGCCGCTTTGAGTCTGTCGACCCGGGAACGGCCGCGCTGGTCGCCGCTCGTGGAGCGGCCTTTGGCGATATTAATAATGACGGATCGATCGACGTCGTAACGACCGTGCTGGGCGGCCATCCCCAGGTGTTTATGAATCGCGGCACAAATGCGCATTGGCTTACGATTACTCTTCGCGGCACGCGCAGCAACCGCGACGGTTTCGGTGCCAGGGTCGAAGTGAATGGACAAACTCGCTTTGCCACCTCTGCGGGAAGCTATGAATCCGCTAATGACAAACGCCTGCACTTCGGACTGGGTGCCGCAAAGACCGCCAAAATAGAAGTGTTCTGGCCCTCCGGAGTGCACCAAGTCTTGAATGATGTGAAGGCAGATCAATTCCTCGAAGTACGCGAACCGGAGCGCCCTTGATTGGTTCGGCAGTAGTTCGCGCGACGATGGTTGTAACGATGCTGATGCTGTGCGCGCCGTGGATGTTGGCCGGGCAAGCCATCTCCCCGGAAGCCCAGCAGCACTGGGATGCCGCCCGCCGGGCGGAAACCCAAAAGCAGTTCGATGTGGCGGTCGGCGATTACCGCAAGGTCACGGAACTCGAACCCACTTTTGCCGCCGGCTTTGTTGCTCTTGGGCAGGCTTTCATGGAGCAGCACGATTTTTCGAATGCGCTCCCTCCGCTCAAGCACTCTCTCGAGTTGGACACGAACCTGGTTCCGGCCCATCAGCTTCTGGGTTATGCGCTCTTGGCGCAGGGGTATGCAGCTGAGGCGATTCCGCATCTTGAGCGTGCTCATGAGCAGGGCGCGCTGGGGATTGCGCAGGTCGAGACTGGTCAGTTCGCGGAAGCGATCACTAACCTGCAGGCCGCGTTGCAGAAGCGGGCAAACGATCCCGACCTCCTCTACTACCTGGGCCGGGCCAGCGGACTATTGTCTAAGCAATCGATTGATACGCTGTTGGCGGCTTATCCAGACTCGGCTCGCGCTTACCAGTCCATGGCTGAAAACTATCTCGTGCTGCGGCAAATGCCCGAGGCGGAAAAACAGTACGAACAAGCTCTGAAGCTGCGGCCCGATACGCCGAATCTCCACCTGGAACTCGGCGAGGTATTCGCCAGGACATCTCGATGGCCGCAGGCAGAGGAACAGTTTCGCGCCGAATCCAAGCTCCAACCGGGAAACGCGGAGGCGGCCTACCGGCTCGGTGACGCACTCCTGCACCAGGGGAAGTCGCGCGAAGCGCGAGCGGCTCTGGAACGTTCGAACAAGTTGCAGCCGCAGATGCCCGAAACGTTGTACGCCCTCGGTAAGGCGGCCTGGCTCGAAGCCGATGCATCGGCCGCCGAGAAGTCCTGGCTTGAACTTCTTTCGATTGAGAAGCAGGGAGAACTCGCGGCGCAGACTCATTTTGCTTTGGCCGGACTCTACCGCAAGCAGGGCAAGACGGCCGAAGCGGAGCGAGAGATGAAGCAGTTCGAAGAGCTAAAGAGCAGCGGCTCGAACCAGACTGCGTCGGACCCGCGGGAATAGGCTTCGAGGCCGATGGGTTCGCGGCGACAGTGAACAACTTGGCGGAGGGCATAGAGGCCCCCACCTTTGATCTTCATGCGCTGTATGTCGGCGCAGCCTTTGGCGCCCACCCGAGCATCTGGGTACACAATTTAGAGCCAGCCGGGAAGCTATGAAGTGATACGGTAACGTAGATGGCTTCATCGAATCGAATCCGATGAGGGGGCGAATCCGAGGTCTCGAGTTCCTCGGCCTTTTTTGTGCGTCGATTGCGATCTGGCGGACCCCACTTGCAACGGACATGAAACTCGCTCTGAGCAGCAATGCGCACACCCATATCCTGCTTATCCTACCGCTCAGCGTTGCTCTGATTTACTTTCAGGCCAGAGGGGCTCTCGCCTGCGAGCGGGAACGATGGCTTGGCTTGATCCTGCTGACTGGTCTTACGCGGTTTCACAAGGTGGGACGTTTGGCCTCTGTCGCCCAGCGGGCGCTTTTCTTTAAGCGTTTATCTTTAAGCACTATTTGCGCTCGTGATGTGCTGGATCGGCAGCGTAATCCTTTGCCTGGGGCTCCGAACTTTCCGATCGTTTCTGTTTCCTCTGTGCTTTCTATTTCTAATCACACCTTTCCCGGAACACGTCTTGAATTGGATCACGGAGTTCCTGCAACAGCAGACCGCTGTGGCCGCGGGCCCTCACGAGCCAACGACCCACCTTCTCCAGGAGTGATTGCGGCCGTTTGACTAAGACTGCGATTGGGTTAGCGGACCTCTGTTGTTACGGATGAGTCGTGCGAAGTGTAGACTACTTCGCCATCGAGCAGCGTCATCAGACATTTCAGGTTTTTGATCTGCTCAGCGGAGACGGAGTAGAGGTCGCGATCCCACACCGCAATGTCGGCTCTTTTGCCCACCTCGAGGGTACCGATCTTATTTTCGAGAAACATTTGGCGCGAACCCCAGGCGGTGTAGCTGCGGAGGGCGGTGTGGATATTCACGCTTTCGGCGATCCCAAAGGGCTGCAGGCCATAACTGCCCTTGGCAGTTTGGCGCACTATGCTGGCCCAGAGTCCAAAGCGGGCCGCCACTGGGGTGACGAAGTAGTCCGACCCGCCGGACCACAGAACACCTCGGGATTGGAGGGTCCTGAACGGCTCCAGCCGCTGGCCCCGCTTGGGACCGTAACCGGCGGCATAGATGTCGCCGATCCACCAGAGGAATCCGGGCTGCATTTCCGGATATCCAGAGTCGTATTTCTTTTGCAAGTTAGCCATCACGTCGAGGGCGTGCGAAGTGGGCAGGTTGGCGTGGATGATGCTGTGGCGCAGGCCGGGATGGGGTTGCTCCTCCTCGACTAGGCTGTAAGTATCGACGACCCAATCCATGGCACGATCGCCGACGGCATGGGTGCCGACGGGCACGCCGTTGTTGTGAAAGAGGCGAACCATTTCCTGGTAAACGGCAGGGTCGACTTGCGGGTAGCCGCGATTGCCCGCGCCTGACCTTGTGACATCTGGAGTCGTGGCGTTTCGCAGCCAATCGTCATAGACCCAGCCCGTTCGGGCGCCACCGGAGCCATCCATGTAGATTTTGGCGCCGCAGGAGAGCAGGCGGTCATTGCCAAGCGTGGAGGGCAGGCGAGGAACGGCGTTGACCTCGGCCAGCGCTTTGCGGGCCGACTCCAGTGTCGAACCGGCGTGCCACAGGACGCAGATGCGTTCCTTGAGCTGCCCCTGATCGAGGAGGGATTTGTAGGCGTCCCAGTGAATCTGTTGGATGTCAGGATCTTTGACGGCGGTCATGCCTTCGCTGTGGAGCACCTGCTGAATGTAGAGAATCCCCTGCCGCATCTGCTCGGGAGTGGTTGGCGGGACGAGGCTGGTGACGGGCTCCATGGCGGATTCTTCTTTGAGGACTCCGGTGGGGTTGCCAAGGGCATCGCGGTCGATGGTGCCTGCGGTGGGGTCTGCTGTGCCGGCGTTGATGTGGGCCAGCTTGAGGGCGAGTGAGTTGGCGACTCCATAATGGCCGGTAGTGTGGATGAGCCAGACGGGATTGTTGGGGGCGATGGCGTCGAGATCGGCGGCGGTGACATAGCGGTGTTCGGCGAGCTTCCCCTCGTCCCAGCCGGAGCCGGTGACCCACTCGCCAGGTTTGACGAGAGCGATCTTGGCCTTTACACGGGCAACGATTTCAGCCACCGAAGTGGCATCGGAGAGTTTCACGCCGTAGAGTTCCTCGACACCTCCTTCGGCGATGTGGGCGTGGGTGTCGATCAGGCCTGGCGTGGCGGTATGACCGTGGAGGTCGATGACACGTGTGCCGGGAGCGTTGCCGGCGAATTCCAGAACGTCGGCGTCCGTGCCGACTTTCACGATAACGCCACGGCGGATGGCGATGGCCTGGGCTACTGAATCGTGGGCATCCACGGTGAGGATGTGGCCGTGAATTAGGACGAGGTCGGCGGCGGGGTTTTGCGCAGGGAGCATGGGAGTAAACGGCAGGATCCCCAGTAGGACGCCTGACGCAGTGAGTTTGCGGTGCAGAGACATCGTTCGATTCCACGCGCGAGCGCGGCTATTTCTCATAGACCGTCGAGCCTCCTGTGACCGTGCGCACAATCTCGATATCTTTGATTTTCTCCTGATTCACCCTGTGAGGATCATCTGCCAACACGACGAAGTCGGCCAGCTTTCGAGGTGTGATGGATCCTTTGATCGCTTCCTCATGTGAGTTGTACGCACCGTTGATGGTGTTCACCTGCAGGGCTTCATCTACGCTGATTCTTTGGTTGGCTCCCCAGATCTCTCCATTCCAGCCGGTACGTGTCACCATGCCCTGAATGCCCATGAGCGGGGCGAACGGCCCGGGGCTGAAATCTGAGCCGGCCGCGGCTCGAATTCCGGCGTCAATGAAGGAACGGTAAGCCATGCTCCGATTCATGCGTTCTTCCCCATAAAAGCGAAACTTGTCGGAGTTGTAGTACGCATAGGTGGTAAAAGGGGCAGGCACTGCGCCAAGCGCCTTGATGCGCCGCAGGAGATCATCGTTGATCAGCGTGCAGTGAGTGATCTTTGGGCGCACGTCGGGAAGTGGTGCAGTCTGCTGCGCCCGCTCGTACGCGGTAAGCACCATGTCGATGGCCACATCCCCATTCGCATGGCAGTTGGGTTGAATGCCCGCCCGCTGCACGCGCTCCGCCCAGGCGTTGAGATCCTCCTGTTTTTCGGTGATATTGCCGCGGTAAGGAGGATTGGTTCCCGGATACGGCTGGCTCAGCGCCATCGTACGCTCGGAGAATGAGCCATCGGCGGTGTGCTCTGAGGTGGCGCCGAAACGAATCCACTTGTCTCCGAATCCGCTGCTGATACCGTTCTTGATCATTGCCTCCAAAATGTCCCCGCTGGTCTCAAAGCTCACCCGGTGCAGTAGTTCGCCGCGTGCCCGCACTTGCTGGAGCGTAAATAAATCGCCGCCTTCGTGGTGAACGCTTGTCAGTCCATAGCGGACGAACTGTTTGGAGATGTATGCCAGCCCGTCGCGATCACGCTGCTCCTCCTGCTCTGCCGTGAAGGTCTCTCGTTGGCCAATGTTGTTGAACACGTCACGCGCGCGATCAGTGACTCGTCCGTTGAGTTCGCCGTTTTCGTCGTGGTCGTAGGTGCCGCCCATCCGGTTGGGAGTGTCCTTGGTTACTCCGGCTAACTCCAGCGCCGTGCTGTTGTAGTACGAGGTGTGGCCGCCGCGATGATGGACGCATACCGGATGCTGCTTTGAGACCTGGTCTAGGTCGTGCACGTTGAGTTGGCGGTTGTCTTTCACCTTGGTGTCGTCGAAGAAGTATCCGTCAACCCAAAAGCCGGCGGGCATCTTCTGAGCTTTGGCTCGGAGTTTCTCGATGATGCTGGAGATCGTGACAAACTCAACCTCATAGGGATTGCCGACGATGACCTCGTAGAGCAGGATGTTGCCACCCGCGTGATTGTGGCAATCGATGAATCCGGGCACGACCGTCATCTGCTTGGCGTCGAAGGTCCGTGTCCCTTTGCCAATGAACGCCTTGGCTTCTGTTGTGCCTCCAACAAAGACGAACCGTTCGCCCTTAACGGCAAAAGCCTCCGCCGTCGGCATGCGGGAATCCATGGTATAGATCTTGGCGTTGAATACCACCAGATCGGCGTGGCGTGGATCGTCGTCGGTGCCCTGCGTTTCGCTGAACGCCGGGGCACCCAGAAAACTGCTGCTTGCAAGGCCGGTTAAGCCGGCTCCTGTCAGGCCCAGGAATTCCCTACGACTGTGGCGGTGTTTGTTCATCGCTCCTCCTCTTAACCACTGAATTTCCAGTGTAAATACTTGTTAAGGAAGTCATACCATTGCTGCATACCAAGTTTCTGGATATATTCCAGGTCCCCTGTATCTATGAAGTCTTCTATGGGGTGGCTCTTGTGACCGTCCAGGTTTAGCCTATAGCGATCGAGTGCATCAAGCCACTACTCGTTCTCATCGCGCAAGTCCCAAAGATCATTGATATCCCAGCGCCATTCGTCACCGAACTGCATGGCAAGCGTGGGATTAGGAGCACATCGCTCCTACCAAACGCAGCACCTGGAGAAGTTCGAGATCCCAGACTTCTGCCACGCTTAGGCGATCGCGGCTATGGGCCCGAGCCTAGCGGATCAGGCGCCCGCAGCTACAGCTTCGTGCTTTCCATCCGCTGTGATTTCCCAAATTGCTCGGTAACCCTGGTCAATCGAGATATTGGTGTAAGCGTGGCCGTCGGCATCAGAGTTAGCAATGTGAATGCGTCCGAAAGCCTGCCGGCCGATGACGCACGGCCGCTCGGACGAACATTTACACGGGTGGGTCTGCCGCTAACAGCATCGGCTCTGGATTTAGTGGGGGCCAATCGTCCGGGACGGGAAGTGGGGGCGCTGTTTCGCCTAGGCTTGATCTGCAGCAACCTAGCGAATGGTGGGGTAACGCCCGACTGTCCTACCTCGCTCGGCGGTCCTAGGGCGCAGGTTCCATACTGGGACCCTCAGTTCTCCTCACTCTTTGCGTGGTCCTCTCTCGGCACCAGCAGTTACAATGCCGGCCAACTTATGGTGCGTCATCCTATGGGTCATGGCCTGCAGGTCGACTTCAGCTATACCTATTCGAAGTTGCTCGATTTGGGTTCGGACCCCGGTGGCTATTGGTTGGACTTCGGACAAACCGGAGAAGCAGAATCAGGGAACACGGAGGAGATGTTGACTCTCAAGGGCCAGATGGCTATGGCTCAGGGTGTACACAAGCACCTTAAGCTGAAAGAGGTCAAGCCAGAGTGGCTCGCTGACACGGCTCAACCACTTGCATGGTAGCCACTCCATCATGGCTGGCGTCGTATCGCTATATCACTCATCCTCGACTGCTGAACCTTCCCAGGCTATGTCCCTGCGGCGACGGATGCGACCGTGATCGTGCCGCCGTTAAGAGCTCCCACAACTCGGGCACGCTGTCCAGCCACTCGCCTCAGCGCCTCCGGCTCTCCTTCGAGAAGATAAGTGTGATCTCCGTTAACGAAACTGAAACTGGCTCCGCCGCGAATGCAGAGGCGCGCGCAGTCGGTGGCGGTGGCCCCGATTGTGGCAGAGTGCTTGGCGAGACAGCGCGAGCAGGTCACCATGCCAACATAGGTTTGCTGGCGGTCGGTAGGTGGGGCAGCTGACTGCGCTGGCTCGGCGGTCTGTCCGAAGGCCAAGACGGCAGCACCTACGACCGCAAGCGCGAGCGCGAGGCCAAAAGCTGCCCCGGCGCAAAGCGTGATGACCTCGATCCAGAAACCATTTTTCATAACGGGCCTCCAGACAGCGACGCGAGTACCAGGTGCTAGACGGCTCATTCACCGGCCCGATGCCTACCCCGAAACGGAGTGGGCGAGTTGATTGCACATTTCGTGGATCATTTCTTGCCTGATCTCGTATTCGAGGAGATCGCTATCCGTTGCCGTTCCGAGGCTTCGTGATTCCAGAACCTCGACTTGCTTTCTGAGTAGTTGATTAAGCTCGACTCGCAGTTCGTAGACACGATCGTCTTCCATGGCTGCCTTCCTCAGTAGCGAAGCGGCACCTTGGATGCATGAGGAACAGTTTGGCGAGAATCGGCCCAGCAGACCATACCGTACACACCGTACGTAAAGGTAATGTCGATGACGAGGCGATTTCCGTTCACCCGTCGAATCGTATCCCCTTCGTTCTGTTGTTCGTCCGCCATGCCTCCGGAAAGGACCCACGCGAGCCCACCGATGGGATGTCTTTGATCGCAGCAAAAATAGGAGGATCGACGTCAGTTTTTATCGGAATCCGCGGTGCCGTCTGACCACTTCGAGATTGGAACCAGAAACACGGTCAATCGGTCCAGAGTATCCTCTCCTGCGAAAATCGGAGAGCCCGGCAGACCCGCGCCCCAGGCTTTGGCGTCGGTTAGCGGGACGAAAAACATCAAATGTGGGTGCCAGTGCCCGTCACGGTCGCTCAAATATCCTTCTTGCGACATCATGGAGCACATAGAGCCAAATTTCAGCGCGGGCAATTCCTTCCTGTCGAACGCCGCCTGGATTGTGTCGAACATCTGAGTTTTCGATTTTTCTGCCAACACCCACTTGGTTTTAGCGATCGTGAGTGGAAGATACGACCGCGCAGCTGGTGCGTTGAAACAGATCATGTGCGGATAGGGTGTATCAGCCGTCTGTGGCTGTGCTTGCACTACCAGGCTCAGCAGGAAAGCGGATACGAGGACGGTTAATCCAATTATCCTTACCATTCTGATCTCCCCCACTCCTTCTCGAATACGCCGTTGTGCCACAGGATGTGAATGGAAACCGGCTTGGTTTGGGTGCAAATTGTGTGTCAGATCTGGAGATTGTCTGCTGCCGAAAGGTGCCCGTTCTGACTTGCGCCCAATCAGTCGCTTTGTGTGAGCTGGGTAAGTGCGGCAACGTCGCACACCTGCACTACTTCCCGACGGATACTGACGATCCCTAACTTTTGCCAACGACAGAGCAAGCGGCTTACCGTGGACAGAGTCGTCCCCGTCAATTCCGCCAATTCCTCGCGGGAGAGGTGGATTTCTCTATCTCCGTTGTCGCTGCACCCGAAGCGGTTTGACAGGCGGATCAGTTCGCTGCTGAGGCGTGGCCCAACATTTAGGGTCGACACTTCGCGAAAGCGCTGCTCCATCTCGCGCAGGCGTTCGCCAAGAGCATGAACCGTATTACGCTGGAATGCCGGGAAGCGATCCAAGAGCTTTGCGAAGTTTGCGGCCTCCCACACCAGAGCGACCGCAGGTTGAACAACCTGCGCTGTCGAAGAGTGTTTGCAATTTGCGGACGGCTCGAAGTCGCCCACCATCTCACCCATCCCGCTGACTCTGAGTATCACTTCGTTGCCGTTCAGTCCTAACTGCGTGATCTTGACGCAGCCAGAAAGTAACATCAGTACCTGCTGGATGGGATCGCCCTCGGAGAAGATGGTCTGGCGACGCCAGAGCCGTTTTTCGCAAGCGTCGGAAATAATTGTGGCGCAGGCGGAAGGATCGACGTCTGAGAACAGCGTCAATCTCCCAGCGAATGCGGTCTTTTCGCTTGGCGAAGTATGGCTATTCCAAACTGCTCGCTCCCGATTCGTAAACCTTAGTTTCACAATAGCCTGCGACTTGCTCAAGGCAATCTTAGGGGCAAGTTTCGTCCGCTTGTTTGCGCGGCAACAAATGGCAGCCCAGCATTCTGCCTTGCCCAGGATCGCAAAGAGATAGCGGAGTACGGGCGCGTTAAGGGCGTGCCGGCCCCGGAGTGGCCGTGGCGCTCTCCGCCCTGCCGCTTGCTTGCCGGCGGCTCGCGGAATCGCAGCGTAGTTAAAGAAGCGGTGGGGCTTTGTTAAACGAAACGGGGTGCCCCACTTCCCGCCGCCTTGGCGCAAGTGGGTGCTTGCGCCTGCTTACGGATTACTGCAGCTTCCTTGATGCCCGCCCGGCGGCTCACTCAGCAGCAGTGCCACAGGAAAAGAACGGAATAAATCTCCAGCGCGGAGAAGCTGCGTTCCCGTGCCGCTCAACGGAATGCATTCACCCGTGAATGCGTTGTGAAGGCATTTTGTCCCGCTGCTCGACATCTCCAACTTTGTTTCGCCCCACACCCCTGGAGCGCACACGTTGTCGAGGCTCTCGCCGAGAAGCTTGGCGCAAAGACGCGGCACGGCAACGATCGCGGTCTCCCCATCATGTTCACGAGCAAACGCGACGAGGTGTGCTGACTTCTCTCCGCTCGTCTTAATGGGAACGTACCTCCCGCGCTGAAACAGTGGCGCTTTTGCTTTCCGAATTGTGAGCGTCTTCCACGTCAGATACAGCTTGACCGCGTCGTTATCTGTGCTGGTCACAAGGTCGCGAATGGGGTTCGCCAGCCGATGTTGAGTGTCTCCATTCCGCAGAAATTGATCAAGTAATTGACTGCGTCGCTCGTAGTCGACAGGCTGCCGGTTGTCCGGGTCGACTAAGCGGAACTGCAGCAGTTCATTTCCTTGGTAGATGTCAGGCACGCCTGGCGTAGTCATCTTCAGCAGACATTGCGCCAGGCTGTTGTTGAATCCGATCCGCGCGACCCGACGCTCGAAGTCCTCAAAGTCCAACAAAAATTGATTTTCGACACCCCGCTCTAGAATCGTGCGAATAAACTCGGCTAACGCGCTTTCGTACTCCGTATTGTTGTTCGCCCAACTGGTGCGCTCTTTCGCTTCACGGGCGGCCTTGAGCGAGTATTGTTCGATCCGCTCGGTAAATGCTCTCCAGCCTGCGCCATCGAGTGTCTCTGATGGCCAGGTTCCAACCAGCGTTTGATACAACAGGTATTCATCATTGCGCGACGGGGCATAAGCTCCGTCGACGCGACGTTTCTTGCTTCGATTCCATTCTCTCCAACGGCGCAAACGAAGCCGCCAAGCCACAGGCATCTCGGACAGCACGTTGATCCGCGCCCGCACATCTTCCGACCGCTTGGAATCGTGCGTCGACGACGAGAGCATCGAGTCCGGCCAGTTCTCCAGCCGCTCTTCATTGGCGCGATGAAATTCCTCCACAATGGTTCCAAACTTGTTCGGATTTCCTCCCACTTCATTGAGTGAGACCAGACGGTTGTATCTGTAGAACGCTGTGTCTTCCAGCCCTTTCGCCATCACTGCTGCGGTCACCTGCCGAAACTTCATGGCAAAACGGATAATCGCCCACTTGTACCAGCCGCTATCGCCTCCATTGACCTCGATCAACAGCATCCGGCGAACGAAGTCAAATACGCTCAGGTCGGCGGCAGTGCTTCTTTTTCTCCCGGCCGCCACCGCTTGTTCGATGTAGCGCCGATCCTCAGCCGAGACCTCTGGTCCGTTTCCATAGGTGCGATATACCGGGAAGCTGGCAATAATCTCGGCTACGGCGCTCCGCAGGCTGTTCAAGGTGAAGTCGCATGTATAGCGGCTCGCGAGGGCGATCCGGATGAGCAGATTCGCGAGCACATTCAATTCGCTGGCCAGCACCACTTTCAGGATCAACTTCTTACAGGCGTAGACCAAGTCGCCAAACTCTTGCGCATCGCCGGTAAAGGATCGGTAAATCCGCTCCATTTTGTCGCCAGCAGCGTGGTCCACGAACAATCCGTTGACCAGATTGCTGAACTCGTAACCGGTAGTCCCATCAAGCGGCCACTCCTGGCGCAGCCGTTCTTTGCCGGTGAGAATCTTTTCCGCAATGACATACGCTTCCCGGTTTTGCGGTTCGAGTTCGTTCGTGAGCCGGTCTTGCAGCCGCTGGAAATATCCCGCCGGATCGTAGAGTCCGTCCGGATGATCGATGCGCAACCCGTCAACCTTCCCCTGCGCTACCAACTCAAGGATTAGTTTGTGGGTGTTGGTAAAGACGGCGTCGTTCTCGGTGCGCAGCGCCGCCAGTTCATTGACGTCAAAAAAGCGCCGATAATTGATGTCGTCCGCCGCGACTCGCCATTGCGCCAACCGGTAGACCTGTGCCTTGATCAGTTCGTGCAACGCATCGAAGCTCCGCGGATCGTCCGGCTTCCCTCCAATGCTTTCCACGTTCGCACTCAAAAAGTCGCGGGTGTCGGTGGAGCGGATGGAAAGGGCCGCCAGACGCTTCTTCTGCACTTCCTTTTCGCGATTGCGCTCGGCTCCTTGTTCAGGACTCAACCCTCGCCGCCCCGGAAGATGTCCGAATCCGGTGATGATGCTTTGCAATTCAAGGAAGTCTTCGTTCGTCGCTCCTGACTTTTCCTGCAGACGCTCGATTTGATAGCTCAGAAGGCGTGGGTATTCCCGAGGATCGACCGGGAAACGATGCTGATGGTAGAAGATGCTGAACTCACCGCGTTCCGCGGCGAACACCGGTTTCAGCTCACCCTTCTCCAATTCATTTCCGTACTGCTCCGCGAGCACAGGGACCAGAACTTTCCCCTGCAACTCGTCTTTGATCGGATCCCAATCGATATCGAAGAACTCCGCGAATTCCGACGCCTCGCCGTTTTCGAGCACGTCTAGCCACCACGCGTTATCGCTACCCATCACGCCCATGTGATTGGGCACGATATCGAGAATCTGGCGCATTCCGTGACGGTGCAGCTCCGCCACGAAATGTTCGTAGTCCTCGACCGTGCCGATCTCAGGATTCAGTGTGTTGTGATCGATGATGTCGTAGCCATGCAGGCTCCCCGGTCGGGCCCGCAGGTAGGGCGAAGCATAGCAATGGCTGACGCCCAGTGCGCTGAGGTAGGGGACGATCGCGGCCGCATCGCGAAAGGTGAAATTCGGATTGAACTGCAGCCGGTAGGTCGCGGTCGGTATCTGATCTAGCCGCTTCATGTTGGAGAGGATCTTCTTGTTACGGTCGCTCCGCCACAGCGCACACCCATCCAGCATGACTCTACACGCGCCTGGCCGTTCTCACCATACGGTATTTCATGGAGCTCCCGCCAGGGGTCTGAGATCAGGGGCCATCGCTCAAGGGCTTGAGGGCACTGCCCGCTGGCCACTCCTCAGCCACACCACTGACCAGCCAGGCAGCCAGCCCTGTTCAAAGGCTGAGCTGACGTCGGGACCGCTGCAGTAAAAGTGGACTCCGGAGTGCTTCTGAGTTACGGCGACCCGCTCGTTCCGAAGATTCGCGCGTAACTCCAGTCGCGCGCCATCGTCGAAGAGCCAGTCCATTGACAGCTCTCGGCCCCCCTTTCCAGAGAACTGGCAGCGTACGCCACACCGTGCCGCCAAATGCGGAACAATCACGCGCTGCCGCACTCCAAGCAACTCGCGATAGAACGTCAGCCACTGCCGGTGGACGGAAACCGTCTGGCACTCCCAGTCGAGCTTCGATTGCCGGAACGTGTCCTCGGCATTCGGATCAGGAATGGATTCCCTCACGGCGGCAGAATTGAATTTCGCAAAGCGCGCGAATTCGTTTCTTCGTCCATTTGTAACGGCGGCTGCCAAATCGCCCGAGAAATCACAGAAAAAAAGAAACGGCGTTACGGCGCCAAATTCTTCGCCCATGAACAGCAGGGGCGGAGACGGCGCGAGCAGCAGAATCTCCATCGCAGCCTGCACCGCCCGCGGCGGAGCAAGCTTCAAGATGCGCTCGCCAAACGCACGATTTCCCACCTGGTCGTGGTTCTGCAAAAAGGAAATAAAAGCGGTTGGGGGTAATTCGCTGCTAGGCTCGCCACGCGTGCAGCCATGATACTCAGAGTAATCCCCCTGATACGCAAATCCTTCCGCCAGACAACGACAAAGATGCCGGTCCGGCGCCTGCGCATAATCCGAGTAATAACCATCGGACTCGCCCGTAAGCAGCACATGAAAGCAGTGGTGAATATCGTCGTTCCACTGCGCGTCATACCACGGCACCCCGCCTTGCTCATCGCGGCGCAGATAGCGCGCACTGTTATCCCCATTTTCGAGGATCAGATGCACAAATCTCTCCTTCCCCAATCTTTCTCGTACCGACCGCGCTAGTTCCGTGAGGATGTCGGGCGTCGAATCGTCTGCAATGGCATGCACCGCATCCAGACGCAGCCCATCGAAGTGATATTCCTCTAGCCAATACAGGGCATTGTGCAGAAAGTAATCCCGGGCTACCCGGCTATCCGGCCCGTCAAAGTTGATGGCGTCTCCCCACGGGGTGTGATGACGATTGGTGAAGAACTGCGGCGCGTAGAGGTGCAGGTAGTTCCCGTCGGGACCGAAGTGGTTGTAAACCACGTCGAGAAAAATCATCAGACCATGTGCATGCGCCGCCTGCACCAGTTGCTTGAGGTCTTCCGGACGTCCGTAGCAACTGTCGGGCGCAAACGGCAGAACGCCGTCATAGCCCCAGTTTCGCTTCCCCGGGAAATCCGCGACCGGCATCAACTCCACGGCGGTAACGCCCAGCTCGTGCAAATAATCCAGCTTGCGCTCGATTCCCCGAAACGTTCCCTCGGGGCTGAACGTTCCCACATGCAGTTCGTAAACTACCGCTTCCTCCCACGGGCGCCCTCGCCATTGCGCATCGGTCCAATCGAAAGCCAAAGGGTCCACTACTAAGCTCGGCCCGTGCACGTCTGAGGGCTGAAAGCGCGACGCCGGATCGGGAACCTTTGTTTGCCCATCGATCTGAAATTGGTAGCCAACGCCCGGTCCGGCTTCGCGCGTGATGAGTTCAAACCATCCCTGCTCCAACCCGGCAAGAGGCAACTGCGAACCGGCTTCCACACAGAGCGTGACACGCTGCGCCTTTGGAGCCCACAAGCGAAAACGCACGGTTCCGTCCGGCAGAACCTCGGCTCCAAAGGGCATCCCGTGGCTACGCTTCATGCCGGCGATCCTGTCGAATCTGGCCGTGCTGGCGCTCGACCAACAGCGCCAGAGAGCGCGGCTGCAGCGAGTAGTTGGTGCTGGCCTCATAAGCCGCGCCGGGACTTCGTGCTCCCGCGACAGACGTATCGATCAGCGACAGCCAAAGCATTCCGGGAGCCGCGGTTGGCAAAGAGAAGGGAACCGCTTCATGATGCGCATTCAGCAGCAGCAGAAAGTTTTCATCGCTGACTGCTTGTCCGCGGTCATCCATCTCGCCCAGCGACGATCCCGACAAAAAAACGCCGAGCGTGCGCGCGTGTTCCTGGTTCCATTCTTCGTCGGTCATTTCGCGGCCATCCGGTCTGAGCCACAAAATATCTTTGACACCGGCTCCCTTAATCGACCGTCCTAGAAAGAAATTCCGCCGCCGAAACACAGCATGATCCCGCCGGAGGGCGATCACCTTCCGTACCAGCGCAGTCAGGTCCTTTTCAGCGTCGATGTGGTCCCAGTTAATCCAGCTGATTTCATTATCCTGGCAGTAAGAGTTGTTGTTGCCGTTTTGGGTGCGGCCGACCTCGTCTCCGGCGAGGAGCATCGGCACGCCTTGAGACAACAGTAAAGTCACCATGAAATTCCGTTTCTGTTGCGCCCGGAGGGCGTTAATTGCAGGATCGTCGGTTTCGCCTTCGGCTCCGCAATTCCAACTGCGGTTATTGTCGGTTCCGTCCCGGTTTTCTTCGCCATTCGCTTCGTTGTGCTTGTGATCGTAGCTGACCAAATCATGCAGCGCGAATCCATCGTGCGCCGTCACGAAGTTAATACTGGCATAAGGCCGCCGCCCGCTCCGCGCATACAGGTCGCTTGAGCCGGTGATGCGGTAGGCGAGCTCACCGATTTGCCCGCCATCGCCCTTCCAATACGATCGAAGCGCGTCGCGATACCGGTCATTCCACTCTGCCCACCCAGCCGGAAACTTGCCAACCTGATATCCGCCCTCGCCCAAGTCCCATGGCTCCGCGATCAGCTTGACCTGCGACAACACTGGGTCCTGATGGATGATGTCGAGAAAGGCACCCAGCTTGTCGACTTCATGCAGTTCTCGCGCCAGCGTCGCCGCCAAATCAAAGCGGAAGCCGTCGACATGCATGTCGAGCACCCAATACCGTAAACTGTCCATAATCAGCTGCAGCACCCGCGGATGCCGCATATTCAGCGTGTTTCCCGTGCCGGTATAGTCCACGTAATAGCGCTGGTTGTCCGGGACAGTGCGATAGTAAACAGAATTATCGATGCCCCGAAACGAAAGCGTCGGGCCCAATTGATTGCCCTCCGCCGTATGGTTGTATACGACGTCGAGAATTACCTCGATGCCGGCCGAATGCATCGTCTTCACCATCGTCTTGAACTCGCTGATAGATCCTGTGCGCAGGTAGCGCGGCTCGGGCGCGAAAAATCCAATCGTGTTGTATCCCCAATAGTTGCGCAGGCCCTTCTCCACCAGCTGTCGATCGTCGATGAAATCGTGCACGGGCATAAGCTCGATCGCAGTGACGCCGAGCTTCAGAAGATGATCAATCACCGGCGCAGTCGTCAGTCCGGCATAGGTTCCGCGCAACGGCTCCGGAACCCGCGGATGCTGAATGGTGAATCCCTTTACGTGCATCTCGTAGATCACGCTCTTGTGCCAAGGAGTGCGTGGCGCACGGTCCGTCCCCCAGGTAAACGCCGGATCGATTACCATCGCTTTCAGCATTCCGGGAGCGCTGTCGCGACGGTCGAAAGAAAGGTCTGCCAACCGGTGCCCGACGCGATATCCGAAGTGTGCGTCGCTCCACTTCAGATCGCCCACGATCTGCTTGCCGTACACATCGAGCAGCAACTTGTGATGATTGAAACGATGTCCGTTGGCTGGATCGTAGGCCCCGCGGACGCGATACCCATAGAGCAGTCCGGGCCGCGCCTCGGGCAAGTAGCAGTGCCACACCTGATCGGTCTGTTCCGTGACTCGTACGCGATGCAATTCCCGTCGGCCGGTCTGGTCAAACAAACAGAGTTCCACCGATTCCGCATGCTCGGAAAATAGGGCGAAATTGACGCCTTCTCCGTCCCAATTGGCGCCCAGTGGATAGGGCCTCCCGGGCCAGACGATGGGTTCACTCTCGATAACCATTCTATCCTTGACTGAGCTTTACGCTTTTCAGACCTGGTTGAATGCGTGACTTGCGAACCAGAGTGGCGCGACCGAGCGTCTCTCGTCAAGTCAAGTAGCGTCCGATGAAGAGAATTCCGCTCCCGGAATGTTGCCTGCATAGTTCTTCAAATCGGAAGATCGACAGCCTGCTTACAGGCTGCGGAAACGCTCTTTCACTTCGCGGACGAAGTCCATGAAGCGCGGCTGGGTAATGATCTGGGGATGCCAGCAAAGATCGCGCTCAATCAAGTCGTAGGTTTCGACGATGTGGGCGCCGGGCAGCGGTCGGCCGCTGGCGTCATGGTCGCGGCCCATCAGCCAGAGGTGGTCGGCCACGGCAGATGCGGCCGTGATGTCGTGCGTGACCACGATGATAGTGTTGAGTTCGTCCATGTTCGCGACCTGCTGAATGAGTTCGCTGGTTTTTTCCAGCATTAGCAGGTCGAGGCCGCTGAAAGGTTCGTCCATCAACAAAAAGTGATCGGAGCAGAGGATTTGCTGGATGATGGCGCAGCGCTGGCGCTGTCCACCGGACAATTGCACAGGGTAGAGCCGCGCTTTGTCGAGCAGATCGAACTCGGTCAGATATTGGACGACCCGGTCGTGAGCGGCCTTGTCGTCCCTTTCCTTTTGCTTGGCCGCGAGCAGAAGGTTCGACATCACCGTGCGGTGTTCAAACAAAGGATAGTTCTGGGCCACAACTCCGACTTCGCCAGGCTGTACGGGGCGGTCTTCGCCGTTAATGGTGACGCGGCCGGACGTCGGTCTGTTGAGTCCGGCGATGATGCGGAATAACTGCGTCTTGCCGATGCCGCTGGGCCCAAGGAATCCGACAACCTGGCCCTGGACGCGATCGGGACGGATGATGTCTCTAATCTCGGCACTGACATGCTTCAGGATGGGACGGCCGTCGTATTCGAGAGAGACGTCCTCAACCTTGAGCAGCGTTTTTCCGTAGCTGTAGGGCACCATGCTTTTCTACGTTCGCTCCAGAGTCAGATCAGCGTACGGGCAGAAGATTTTTCGCAGTAGACCGATGGCGTAGTCCTGCCCCAAGCCCAGCACAAGTATGGTGAGTTGAATGGCGAACACGGCGCTGAGATGAAAATGTTTGTTCTGGTTGAGCAGCATCGCGCCCACACCGCCCTCCGAGCGCGAGATGCCTTCGACCATGGTTAGCATCATCCACCCCATGGCCGCGTTCTGGCGGAGCACTTCGAACGCCTTGTCGGCCTGGCCGAGTACGACCACTTCGTAGACCACACGCCACTCGCCCATGCGCAGGGTGCGCGCCAGATCGAACTTTTCTTTGGGGATGCTGGCGACGACTTCAGCCATCCCAGTAACGAAGAACACTGATACCGAGAAGACCAGCAAGAACAGTTTGAGTTCGTGTCCGGTGCTGGCCATGAGGGTGAAGAAAAACGTCAGGCCGACCATGGACAGGAAACGCAATTTGCTGAGCAGGTTTACGATCGGGCGAAAGAACGGAATGACGGTCAAATAAGCCATCAACAGCGACAGCACGGTCGACAGCGCGATGGCCTGCAGGTTCAGGTAGAAGCTGGTGATCAGTTCGCCACCCAGGCCCTGTGTCCACATTTCGCTGAGCGCCTGCAAGACTTCTTTGGGCCTGGGGAGGAAGACGCTGGGCGAGAAGACCCAGATGAAAAACAGCATCGCCAATTGGAGTCCGACCAGCCACCGTACCGTTTGTTTCGAGATCACCCGGTTGGGTGATAGGACCTCAATCGCCTGGTTCATGTTTGCCTTGTCATTTCGAGCGAAGCGAGAAATCTGCTTTTCGTGCTCTGCCGGCAGACAGCAGATTCCTGGGCGCTACGCTCCTCGGAATGACACCTTCGGAGGTGTGAAACTTAGCTGCCGAGCAGCGTGATTTCCACGCGGCGGTTGGCGGCCTTTCCGGCGACCGTTTCATTGGTCGCGACCGGATTCTGCGAGCCGTGCCCGGCTATCTTGAAACGGCTGTCGGGGAAGTTGCGCGGGGCGTGCTTCTGCAGCCAGTCTTTGACCGCCGCAGCGCGCGCATCTGACAGCGCTTGATTTATCTGCTCACTGCCCGTGTTGTCGGTGTAGCCGTCGACCTGAATAAACAACCCGGTGATGGCCAGGGAGTCCTTCAGTTCCTGCATGGTGCGAGCACCTTCCGATGTGAAGGTCGCCTTGCCGGTGTCGAAGTTGATGGAATAGGAACGCTTCGAGACCACCGGGCCGCTCTCGTTGGCGGCGTACTGCGGCGCTTCACCCTCGGCTCCGCCGCTGCTCATGCGCGCTTGCGCCCCGGTGATGAACGACTTGTCTTCAATGTCCTTTACGTCCGGGATGGGCGTGTCTTTGAACAGCGCTGGATACTGCTGGGTTGCGATATTGGCGAAGACCGTGTAAGTGGAGCGGAAGTTATCGTTGGTTCCGGGCTCGAGGCCGAACAGGATCAGATTGTCGGCGAGGTTGTTTACGGTTGAGCCGCCAAGATCGACTCTCAGGCCCTGGGCATCCGTCTCGGTGACGCCCTTGTAATACTTGTACCAGTAGGCTTCGTCCTGATCGTTGTAGACCTTGGCACTGATCGCCGAAGCCTTGTGCAGCACCTGATCGAATGCCTTCACCTGGTCCCCGGCTTCGAATGTGGCTGCCAGCAGGCCCTCGATTTCAGGTCGATTATGTTCGAAATAGTTCTTGGGGCCGAGAATCACGGCCGGCATCTGCGAACGATACTGTTTTGAACTGACGACTTTGACGAGGCCGCCTTTGCCTTTGGCGATGGTGACGTCACCCGGCGTCCAGGTCACGACCGCATTGACGCAGACATGCTTGGTATCCCCGGTGAGATGTCCATCTTTCACGACTTTGCGATCGTCGCACTTGCCGGCGACATAGTCCGCTGCGGCCACGTTGTAGTCGGAGGCATTGAGCCAATTGACGGCGTCCGGGTCCCAGGTCTTTTCGTCGGGATTATTTTTGATGTTGTTGTCGCCCTCCCACTTCTGCGCGATATTCCAGTCGCCATCTCGCAGCACGCCTTCGACCAGCAACCCTTTCGCGGCTTGCGGATTGCTCTTTACTTCGGGAGGCGCCATGAGCGAATCTTCGCCGCGGCTGTAGCCGGTGGCGCCGACCACCTTCGCCTGGAACTCTGGTCCGAGCTTTTTCAGTTGCGGATTGACGGCAGCCAGAAACTGGCCCGAGCCGTCGCCCATGATAACCACGAAATTGGCGCCGTTGGAGCATTGCGCCGAGCCATTCGAGATTTCGCGGGCGCAGGCAATCAGGTCTTCCTGCATCTTGCCGGTGTCATCCTGGCGGACGAGCGACAGGTTGACCCCGTGCTTTTCCATCAGCGAGCCCTTGGTCGTGGTGGCCCCGCCGTTGGCGTAGATCATGTTGATCTGTGCGTTCCATTCCCAGATTTCGCCACGGATCAGAGTGGCGCGAACGTTCGCCGCAGTCGAAGCGGGTAGGGGCGCCGGTTCCACATTTTGCACCAGCGCTTCCTTGACATCAGGCAGGGCGGCTTTCTCTGGCACGAGAGCTTTCATCACGCCAGGAGTTGGAATCCATCCGAGTTCGGCAGCCTTGCGCAGTCCAAAAACGAAACCTACGACGAGCAGGAGAATAAGGATGATTTTTGGGCCTGTCTTCAGACGTGCCATGTTAGCTTTTCCTCCCCGGATACAAACTTCGCCCTAGAAATTGACCTACTTAAACATGTCGCCGTAATCGCTCGCGCTCTTGGCCGGACTTGGCGCGTCACCTGTCTTCTTGACCGGAACCGGAACCGGCGCGGCGGTTGCTCCCGGCAGCAGGAATGGCGTGTCGGTGGCGCCCGAAGTAAGAAGTTTCTGTTCGTAGGCATCGAGTTTTTCCAGAGCCTCGGTTTCGACGGCGCCGTTTTCCAGATCGATCGTATCCATGAAGTTCTGCGCCAGGCGTTGGAAGTCTTCCATCTCGCCCAGTTTGCGGCCAGCTTCTTCCGCCAGTTTCTCCATGGTCTGGTTGTAGAGTTCCTTCTCGTCGCCCGTGCCTTTGATCACGGCCAGCGCGGTGCGATAGGCGCGATAGGCGGTGTTGATGGTCTTGTACTCGATTTCCGCCTGCTTGACTTCGTTGTCGGTGTCTTCGATATAGAAGTCGATGTGAACCGCCCATTTGCTCAGCAGGTCGTAAATGTTCTGCAGCTTGCTCAGGAGTTGCTGATAACTCAGATTCGATTTCTGCAGCCGCCCTGCCTGATTCGCCTTGGCCTTCATCTGCAGCGCCATTCGGAGTTGCTCGTTCTGGTCGGCCGTTGTCGTCGCGATCTTCTTGGCGTGAGCCGCCAGGCGCATATTCTCGTTGGCCATGGCCTGATTCTTGTCGATGATGTTTTTCAGGTACTGAATCTGGCCACTTACGTTCGAGATCTGCTGCGACATCACGTCGCGCCGCTTGCGCATCTGCGACAGGTGATCCTTCAAGATGCCGATGGGATCAATATTGATGATCATCCCGGTGATGGCGCGCATCAGCAGGCGGAACATCAGGTGGGTGCGGCTGCTGAAAACCACGAACAGGATCGCACCCAGGATCGCCGCGAGATACACCATGTGCAGCGTATCGGCCAACATCGAGACAATGAATGGCACAATCTGGCCCCAGCCGTAGACCAACCCGGCCGCGGCGAGCACGATGAAAATCATCCCGGTCTTGCCTTCCGGCCGCGACCAGAAAGACTTCAAGTCCTGACCAAGATTCGGAGCAGACGGTGTGATGCTCATGGTTTCTCATCCCTGGAGAAGACTGAGGTACTTGGCCTTCTCCTGATCGATCTCGAGCGCGCGGCGTTGAGCCGCGATGGTGAACTGCGATTCAGCGCGCTGAATCTTGCCCTGCGCGCCCACCAGTTCGGTCGTCATCTCTGACAGCCGTTGCTGGAGTTGTGCGATCTCTTTCTGCTTCTGCGCAATCGCGTCGGTGACTTCCTGAACGTGCTTCTGGCGGTCATTAATCTCGCGCTGCTTGGTCGCTTCGGCAGAAGCTGCGAACGACTCTTGCTCATTTTGCAGTGCGACTTTCAAACCATCGAAGGTGGCGAGAATTTTTTCCTGCGTGAGCCCTTCCTGGGCCTTGGCCTGAACCACCGCCGTTCTGAAGCGGGTGCGTTCGTCGAGGGAAGGAATCGCTGCCAGCGGATCCAGATACTTGTGAATGATGGCCGCGACCTGAGTCGACTCGAAATTCGTCTTCGCCAGAATCTTCTGGTAGACGTGCTCGACTTCTTCGCTCATCGGCTGAGTGCTCATCGCTGGATACGTAGCGGCGGGAACGGCCGCTACCGGCGCCGCCGTGGCGGGCACAGTCTCGGGCGCAGCCTGGGAGTGGGCCTGCGGCTTGGCTTCCGCTTTGGGGTCGTCGTCTTCGATGATGACGTGCTTGATGCTATCGATGAATTTATTGCTCATAGCTGGTGCTCCCCACTGTTCTGATACGTACACGGGCGCCCGACAGTTTCCCGGACGAACGGACCATGAATCTTCTTTTCTCGGTATGGTACTGAAAATGAGCGCTTTGGCATAGTTACGCGTGGGGTGGGTGCCTGCCCTGCAAACAGCCACTAACCCCGGCCACAAGGGCGATCCCGCGCAGCAGGTAACAAAGGATGCTATGTCGTGCGAGAGGTGATGTCAACGGCGGGAGAAGCGCGAAATATTGCACTTCGCGAAGTGGTGTTTGCAGAAATCTACTGGCTTTCGGTCGGGCTATGCGGTCGCAGCGATCGCGCGATCAGGACCAGCCCACCGACCAGCAATATCAGCATCACCACGGTATTGAACAGACTCGTCGGCTGGAAATAGATATGCAGGTTCGCGATGATGCCGGCGAAGATGAACAGCGCCCCGGCGACCGTGAGCAGCCATCCGAATGTGCTCTTGCCGTTCCAGAAAAGAATGCCGACGCCGAACAACATGGGCAGGAGCGTGATGCCAAAACTGCTGCCTCCCCAAAAGCTCCAGTAGGAGCCCACCACGCTGACCTGGTGCGTGATCAGAAAGCCTCCGACGCAAGCCATCGCAAAACCGAGCAGAAAGATGCCGAGACCGCCCGGTGTTCCGCCGACGTCGCTGACAGAACGGTTGTCGTTGTTCATGAGCGGAAGCATAGCACTTCATGACTCCTTGGGGAACGGAGAAGCACGTCGTTCGGAAACGGATTCATCCGACTCTTAGTGAGTGCATGCTCCGGCAACTTGCTTGCTTCCGCTAATGTCTCTACACTCGTCCCGAACCCGGTGACAGAGGCGATCTAGGGCCGATCGGAGATCTTAATTCTTGACCTGGTACTTTCTCTTCTTCTTCCTCTCAGGATTTTGCAGCGTCTTGTACGAACTGGTCTGGTTGCGGGAGTCCATGGCGCAGTTCGGCGTAACCACCGCCATGGTTTCGATTGTTCTTTCCGTATTCATGGCTGGACTTGGTGTGGGGTCGTGGGCCAGCGGCAAATGGCTGGGCCGGTCCAACGGCGCCGGCCGCCTCTCCGCGTTACGCGTGTACGGACTCATTGAGTTGCTGATAGGGGTGTCGGGCATTTTCGTGTCTTACGAGTTGCTATTCGGGCGGCGGATTCTCGAGCATTCAGGTCTGTCGTCCTCGATGGCCTACTACTGGCTGGCTGGTCTGTGGGTGGCAATCACTCTGCTTCCCTGGTGCACGCTGATGGGCGCCACCGTCCCAGTCGCGATGCAGGCCATCGGGCAAACCCTGCCGACCGAATCACGACGCTCGTTCAGCTATCTCTACACCGCCAATGTCGCCGGAGCGGTGATCGGAACGACGGTTCCCTTGCTGCTGATCGAACTGCTGGGATTTCGTGGGACGCTGAAAGTTGGCGCGGCCTCGAACGGGTTGATCGCTTTGTCGGCATTTGCCTTGTCACGACGGGCGCCGAGAATTTCCCCAGCCACTTCTTCCCAGGCGGGACCGTCGACAGTTTCTCTTTCGGGAGGCGGTGCAATCCTCGCGCTTCTATTCCTGAGCGGGCTGACCTGTATGGCGATGGAAGTGGTTTGGGTTCGATCCTACACGCCTTACTGCGGCACGGTGGTCTACACCTTCGCGTCGATCCTCGGGGTCTACCTGTTGGCCACTTTCTGGGGAGCGATCGGCTATCGGTTTTGGAGCAGGCGGTGGACGCGCGAGAATCCGGTGGTCTGGAGCGCCCTCGCAGCGTTCGCTTTGCTACCGCTCCTGGCGACGAATCCGGAGTTGCACATGGCGCGACTGCCGCGGCTGTTGTTAGGTGTCCCGCTTTTTACCGGGTTGCTGGGGTTCATTACGCCGATGCTGGTGGATCGCTTTTCGGCGGGCAATCCAGAACGGGCAGGGACCGCTTATGCGGTCAATGTGGCAGGCTGTATCCTGGGGCCGCTGGTGAGCGGGTTCGTTCTTCTGCCTTTCCTAAGCGAGAAGTGGGCCCTGGTGTTGCTGAGCGTACCTTGGCTCATCGTGGGACTTGCTCCGCTCCGTACCAGAGCCAACCTCCGATTCGCGACCCGGTCAGCGATCTACGCTGCGCTGGCGATAGCCGGCGCGCTCATCGTGACCGGCAGAAGCTACGAGGAGCACTATAGCAACCGCAAGGTGCTTCGGGACCCGACGGCAACCGTGATTGCGATCGGTAACGGGATGCAGAAAACGTTGCTGGTGAACGGCTATGGCATGACCAGCCTGACTGTGATCACCAAGGTGATGGCGCATCTTCCCTTGGCTTTTCTCGATCGGCCACCGGAGAATGCGCTGGTGATTTGTTTTGGCATGGGCACCACGTTCCGATCGCTGCGTTCGTGGGGAATTCCTGTAACCGCCGTGGAACTCGTGCCCAGCGTTCCGCGCCTGTTCAGCTATTACCACAGCGACGGAGACGCGGTTTTGGAATCGCCCCTGTCTCAGGTTGTGATCGACGATGGTCGCCGTTACCTCGAACGCACCGATCAGCAATTTGACGTCATCACGGTTGACCCTCCGCCTCCTCTGCAAGCGGCGGCATCCAGTCTGCTTTACTCCGAAGAGTTCTATCAGGTGGCGCGGCGCCGTTTACGTCCGGGAGGGATTTTGCAGCAGTGGTTGCCCACCACGACGGACGAGGATGCCGTCGACGTCGCTGCCGTTACGCGTTCGTTGCGCAATTCTTTTCCGTATGTGCGCGCATTTCCGGACGAATTTGGTATCCACTATTTATGCAGCGATCGTCCCATCTCCCAGCGTAGTCCTGAGGAGTTGGTGCGGCGAATGCCCGCCGACGCGGTGCGCGACCTTACGGAGTGGGATGAGCCATCGGCGGATGGGCCAATGGATGCGGCGGAAGACCGGCTTGGCGACCTGCTCAAGGGCGAATCGACCTTGGATCAATTGCTCGCCGGATCACCCGACACGCCCGCTCTGACCGACGACCGTCCGATCAACGAGTACTACGTCGTGCGCAATAGGCTACCGCACGAGCATATTGCAAGTTCGATTGCTAAATGATGTGAGTTGCCCTATGCGCATCCTTTTAATTGGGGGGAATGGTTTCATCGGGCGGTTCATCGTGGCCGCTCTCAGACAGGGAGGACACGCGGTGGCGGTGTTTCACCGCGGCACGACCGAGGTACCCGCGGGCGTGGTCGAGATTCGAGGCGACCGTAACCAACTCGACGCCACTGCTCCGGAGCTGAAGGGCTTCGCTCCCGATGTCGTGATCGACCTGGTCATCAGCTCGGGTCCGCAGGCGGAAGAGCTGATGAACTTCTTCCGTGGCGCGACCGGTCGCGTGGTCATGCTGAGCAGCATTGACGTGTATCGCGCGGTGGGCATTTCGGACGGCACCGAGAGCGGGCCGCTGCAGGAGGTGCCGCTGACTGAAGAGTCGGAGCTGCGGCAAAATCTGCATCCCTACTCACCCGAGAGCATGCAGCTCATGCGCAAGTTTTTCACCTGGGCGACGGATGATTACGACAAGATCCCGGCGGAGCAGGCGGTGATGAACGACCACGAACTTCCCGCCACGGTGCTGCGATTGCCGATGGTCTACGGACCCGGCGATCCGCTCGATCGTTTCTACCCCGTCGTGAAACGGATTACCGATGGACGGCGCCGCATCATCTTCCCCGAAACGATAGCCGCCTGGCGCTCGCCGCGGGGTTACGTCGAGAACGTGGCCGCAGCCATTGCGCTTGCGGCCACCGATGATCGCGCCGCGCAGCGTCTCTATAACGTGTGCGAGGAGCCTTCGTTCAGCGAACTGGACTGGGCACGGAAGATCGCCGGCGAAATGGGGTGGGAGGGGGAGTTCGTCATCTTGCCGGTGGAGCGTACACCGCGCCACCTGCTTAAGCCCGGCAATGCCGCGCAACATTGGACGGCGAGTTCGGCGCGGATCCGCCGCGAACTGGGGTACGAGGAGCCGGTTGCGATTGAGGAGGCGGTCCGGCGAACGATACGCTGGCAGCGGGAAAATCCGCCGGCCGTCACCTTGCTGGCGCAATTCGACTATGGGGCGGAGGACGCTGCGATGGCGGGCTACAACGGATGACTTGCCGGGGCCTTCGCTCCTGCCTTCTGCAGCGCGTCTAGTTCCGCCAAAACTTCCGTGCTGTGCTTGACCGGATCCACGCTGGTGTAGGTCTTGGCAATCTTGCCGTTGGGATCGATGAGGAATGTGTGCCGGTTTGCAAATTTCACCAGACCTAGATTCGTCAGCGAACCGTAGGAGTCGCTCACCTTGTGGTCGGTGTCGGCCAACAATTTGAAGTTCAGGCCTTCCTTGGCGCAGAACTTCTTGTGCGAATCCACGCTGTCGATGCTGACCCCAAGCACGACGGCGTTGCGCTCGGCATATTTCGTCTGGTCAGCTTGAAAGTTGTGGGCTTCGCGGGTACAACCCGGCGTTTGGTCCTTGGGATAGAAGTAAAGGACCACCCACTTGCCGCGATAGTCCTTCAGGCTCACCGATGAGCGTTCCTGCGAAGGCAGCGTGAAATCGGGCGCGTTGCTTCCTTCCGCTGGAGTCGCTGACCGCGACAAGACCCGCGGAACCAGCAGCACAGCAACGATTACGACCACCACCAGCAGCACAATGCGCACCATGGAAACCTCCGCGGGACCGCAGGCCGCCATTCTAAACCCGGCAGAGCCTGGTTTTCCGGCAGCAAAAATTCCCGCGCTTGCACTATGATGAAGTATTGCGCATTCTACGACGGAGAAACCAGACGTGGCTCAGACGGAAACCGACGGCTCAGAAGTTTTAGAAACCAGGGAATGGGTCGACTCTCTGGATTATGTTTTGTCCAAGGGCGGTCCCAACCGGGCCGGCCGCCTGCTGCAACAGTTAGCTCTGCACGCCCGGCGTGAAGCCGGCATCAACCTGCCTTTTTCGGCGACCACTCCCTACCAGAACACGATTCCGGCGCGGCAGCAGGCTCCGTTTCCAGGAAGCCAGGAGATGGAACGCCGCATCAAGAGCCTGGTTCGCTGGAACGCGCTGGCCATGGTCGTTCGCGCCAACAAAATTCAGGAAGGCATCGGCGGACACATCTCGACGTTCGCCTCCGCGGCCACGTTGTACGAAGTCGCGTTCAATCATTTCTTGCGGGCGCAGACCGAAACCGGCGACCGCGACGTGGTCTATTTTCAGGGACATGCCGCGCCGGGCATGTATTCCCGCGCGTATCTGGAAGGCCGCATCCCCAAGGAAAAACTGCAGAACTTTCGCCGCGAACTGAAACCCGGTGGCGGACTGAGTTCCTACCCGCATCCCTGGCTCATGCCCGACTTCTGGGAGTTTCCGACCGTCTCGATGGGCCTGGGTCCGATTCAGGCGATTTACCACGCGCGTTTCATCAAGTACCTGGAGAATCGAGGACTGAAGCAGAGCACCGGCGGAAAAGTCTGGGCCTTTCTTGGTGACGGCGAAATGGACGAACCCGAATCGCTGGGCTCGATCACGCTTGCCTCGCGCGAAAGGCTCGACAACCTGATCTTCGTCGTGAACTGCAACTTGCAGCGGCTCGACGGCCCAGTGCGCGGCAACGGGAAAATCATCCAGGAGCTGGAAGCGATTTTTCGCGGCGCGGGATGGAACGTCATTAAGTGCATCTGGGGCTCCGACTGGGACAACCTGATCCAGAACGACCGCGACGGACTGCTGGTGCGGCGTCTCGGTGAGATCAGCGACGGGCAGTACCAGAAGTATTTCGTCGAAAGCGGAGCCTACTTCCGCCAGAACTTGTTCGGCAGCGACCCGCGCCTGCTGAAGATGGTCGAACATCTTTCCGACGAACAACTGGCGCGCATGCGGCTGGGCGGCCATGATCCGATCAAGGTTCACGCTGCCTTCCGGGCTGCCGTCGACCACACCGGCCAGCCCACCATCGTTCTCGCGAAAACCATCAAAGGCTATGGGCTCGGGGAAGCGGGCGAGGGAAAGAACATTACGCACCAGCAGAAGAAACTGAACGACGAAGAGCTGGAGATGTTCCGCTCCCGTTTCGGGATTCCGATTCCCGACGACGAACTGCACAACGCTCCGTTCTACCGCCCGTCCGACGACAGCCCCGAGATCAAGTACATGCAGGCGCGACGCCAGCAGCTCGGCGGATACATGCCGCAGCGCAAAGTTCGCGCAACGCCGCTAAAGCCCTTCCCCGATTCGCATTTCGAGGAGTTCCACAAGGGCACCGAGGGTCGCGAAGTCTCGACCACCATGGTGTTCGTGCGCTTGTTGGCCAAGTTGCTGCGTGACCCTGAACTCGGCAAATACGTCGTGCCTATCGTCCCCGACGAAGCCCGCACGTTCGGCATGGAAGCGCTGTTCCGCCAGGTTGGGATCTATTCCAGCGTCGGCCAGAATTACGAGCCCGTCGATATGGACACGCTGCTCTACTATAAAGAAGCCAAGAATGGCCAGATTCTCGAAGAAGGCATCACCGAGTCGGGCTCGATGTGCTCATTCATCGCGGCGGGCACGGCATATTCGAATCACGGCATCAACACGATCCCGTTTTTCATCTATTACTCCATGTTCGGCTTCCAGCGCATCGGCGATCTGATCTGGGCGGCTGCCGACATGCGCTGCCGCGGATTTCTCGTCGGCGGTACCGCCGGCCGCACCACGCTGGCTGGCGAGGGCCTTCAGCACCAGGATGGTCACAGCCACGTGCTGGCGCTTCCGGTGCCGAATCTGCTGGCCTACGATCCTGCGTTTGCTTACGAGATTGCCATCATTATTCAGGACGGCATCAAGCGGATGTATATCGATCAGGAATCGATCTTCTACTATCTGACCGTCGGTAACGAACCCTTGGCGATGCCGGAAATGCCGCGCGACGGCAAGGTTCGTGATGGAGTACTGAAGGGGCTTTACCGCTTCAAAGTTTCGGCCAAGAGTGACGCCAAGTTACGCGCGCAATTGCTGGGCAGCGGAGCGATCATGTTCGAGGTGCTGAAGGCACAGCAGATTCTGGAAGAGAAGTACGGCGTTGCCGCAGATGTCTGGAGCGTCACCAGCTACAAGGAGTTGTATCGCAACGGCAACGATTGCGAGCGCTGGAACCTGCTGCATCCCGCAGATACGGCGAAGGTTCCCTACATCACCGAGACTCTGAAAGATGCCCAAGGGCCATTCATTGCGGCGTCCGATTACATGAAAGTCCTGCCCGAGAGCCTGGCCAAGTGGGTGCCCGGCCAACTCGTCACTCTCGGGACCGATGGCTTCGGTCGCAGCGAGAGCCGGGTTGCACTGCGTGACTTTTTCGAAGTTGACGCCAAGCACATCGTGCTGGCAACTCTGGGCGCGCTGGCGCGCGAGAAAAAAATCGGCACGGATGTAGTGAAGCGCGCGATTCAGGAACTGGGGATCAATCCGGAAAAGGCCAACCCGGCGATCAGCTAAGTAGCGCACTGGCCCCCGAGACCTTGCGGCCTACGCTGTCAGAAATTCGCTTATTAGAAAAGGAAATCGACGCGGTGATTGAATTTAAACTCCCGGAATTAGGCGAGAACATCGAACAAGGTGACTTGGTGCGCCTGATGGTTGCGCCCGGCGCCGCGGTCAGCGCTGGCCAATCGGTAATGGAACTCGAGACCGACAAGGCAGTTGTCGAAGTCCCGTCGTCAGTGAGCGGAACCGTGCAGGAGATTCGCGTCAAGGAAGGCGACAAGATCAAGGTCGGCCAGGTGATCTTTACCGTGGACGGTGCGGAGGCGAAATCTTCTGCGAACTCGAGCCAAGCCACTGCGGAATTGCCAGCTCCTCGACGGCAGGACGGGCCGGCGGCTCCGTCTGCGGCCGCCCCGGTGACGCCTGCCCCCGCTCCCAGCGCAGCTTTTTCGCCTACCGCCAGTGCCAGCGAGTTTAAGCTTCCCGAACTCGGCGAGAACATCTCCCAAGGCGATCTGGTGCGCCTGATGATCTCAGCAGGCACCAAGGTCGCCGAAGGCCAGCCGGTCATGGAGCTTGAAACCGACAAGGCTGTGGTCGAAGTGCCATCGTCGGTGAGTGGGGTCGTCAAGGAAGTGAAAGTCAAAGAAGGCGAGAAGATCAAAGTGGGGCAGGTGATCTTCACGCTGGAGGGTGGGGCCCCCGCGAAACCCGAAACGACCCGCTCCCGCAACGCGCCGGTCGAACACGTTTCCGGACAGCACGGAGCACGCCTGGCATTTCAGGCGGCGATCCGCGCCGAAGGCAAAACCGAAGAACAGGCACTTCCTCCCGACCAGCCCCAGCCCGTGCCCGCGCAATTCAGCATGCCGGTGCAGCTAGGCAAGGTTGCCGGGACCGAGAATCGTCAGCCGATTCCGGCCGCTCCGCATGTGCGGCGCCTGGCGCGTGAGGTTGGCGTCGACATCTACGAAGTAAAAGGCACGGGCCCCGGAGGCCGCATCAGCGAAGACGACGTCAAGGCTTACGCCAAGGCGCTCCTGTCGGCCGCAGCGGTCGCATCGCAGGTGCCACTGCGCGCCGGCCACTTCGCCACGCCGCAGCTGCCGGACTTCGCCAAGTGGGGCAAGGTCGAGCGCGTCTCGATGCGTGGCGTTCGCCGCAAAACGGCTGAGCATCTGGCGGAATCGTGGATCACTATTCCGCACGTAACCCAGCACGATCGCGCCGACATCACCGAACTCGAGCAGTTGCGTGCCCGCTTTGCTCCCAAGGCCGAAGAAGCCGGCGGCAAGATGACGGTCACGGCGATCGCTCTGAAAGTGTGCGCCGCGGCGCTGAAAGTTTTCCCGCAGTTCAATGCCAGCATCGACATCGAGAAAGAAGAAATCGTCTACAAGCAGTACATCAACATCGGCGTCGCCGCCGACACCGACCGCGGATTGCTGGTTCCGGTGATCCGCGACGTGGATAAGAAGAATATCGTCGAACTCGCTGTCGAATTGTCGCAGTTCTCGAAGAAGGCTCGCGAAAAGAAGCTCACCCCCGGAGAAATGGAAGGCGGCACATTCACCATTACAAATCTCGGCGGCATCGGCGGTGTCGGTTTCACTCCCATCGTCAATCATCCCGAGGTCGCAATCCTCGGCCTCTCGCGCTCGCGCATCGAGCCGGAGTGGATCAATGGAAAGTTCGAGCCGCGCCTGATTCTGCCGCTATCGCTCTCCTACGATCACCGATTGATTGACGGCGCCGATGCAGCCCGCTTCCTGCGCTGGATCGCTGAAGCCTTTGAGCAGCCGTTCCTGCTGTCGGTGCAGGGATGAGGAAATCCGGTCTCAAAGTTTCAACCTGCCGGGTTCAAAGAGGTGGTGTCGCTTTGCAACCGTGAAACTCTGAAACCTTGAAACCTTTTCACCCAAATGACTGAATCCCAATCGTTGAACATTGCAGTAGTCGGCGGCGGCCCCGGAGGGTACGCCGCAGCCTTCCTCGCCGCCGATCTCGGCATGACGGTCACACTGCTCGATCCCGAGGTGAACCCGGGCGGAGTCTGCCTCTACCGCGGCTGCATCCCGTCGAAGGCCTTGCTGCACGTGGCCAAGCTGCTCGAAGAGTCGCACCAGGCCAAGAATTGGGGAATTGAGTTTGCCGCGCCGAAAATCGATCTGGCGCGTCTGCGCACCTGGAAAGAAAGCGTGGTCAAGAAGCTGACCGGGGGGCTCGGCGTTCTCTCCAAGCAGCGCAAGGTGCACTACGTGCAGGGACGCGCCGGGTTCGAGAATTCGACCACGCTGCGGATCACAAAGTCCGACGGCACAGAAGAATCGCTCACCTTCGACCGCATCATCCTCGCAACCGGATCACGCCCGGCCATCGTCCCCACCCTAAAGCTTGAGTCGCCGCGCATGATGGATTCCACCGGGGCTCTGAATCTCGAAGACATCCCCGGCACGCTCCTCGTCGTCGGCGGCGGATACATAGGCCTCGAACTAGGCACGGTGTATGCCGCGCTGGGCACGAGCGTCACGGTGGTCGAAATGCTGCCCGGACTGCTGCCGGGAGCGGACCGTGATCTGGTCGCGCCTCTAAATAAGCGGCTGGAAAAAATGTTTGGCGGAATCCTGCTCAATACCACAGTGGCGTCGCTCAAAGACGAAGGCAGCCGCATCCGCGCCACCTTGGATGGCCCCGAGGTCAAGGAGCGCGATCAAGTGTTCGATCGCGTGTTGCTGTCGGTGGGCCGCAAGCCGAACTCAGAAATCCCCGGCCTCGAAAAGACCGGCGTGCATGTCGGCCCGCGCGGCTTCATCCAGGTGAACAAGCAACTGCAAACCGATGATCCCGGCATCTATGCGATTGGCGATGTCGTCGGTGAACCCATGCTTGCTCACAAGGCCATGCATGAAGGCCGCGTCGCCGTGGAGGCTATCGCCGGACACAAAGTCGCGTTCGAGCCGAATGCTATTCCCGCGGTCGTGTTCACCGATCCCGAGATCGCGTGGTGCGGTTTGACCGAAACCGACGCCCAAAAGGAAAACCGTGAGATCCAAGTAGCCAGGTTTCCCTGGGCTGCCTCCGGTCGCGCCATCACCCTCGATCGCCCCGACGGCATGACCAAGCTCATCTTCGATCCGAAGACTGAACGTTTGCTGGGCGTCGGCATTGTCGGCGCCGGCGCCGGTGAGTTGATCGCCGAAGGCGTGCTTGCCATTGAAATGGCGGCGCTCGCTCGCGATGTGGCTCTCACCATTCATCCTCACCCGACGCTTTCCGAAACTATTATGGAGTCCGCCGAAGTTTTCTTCGGCACGAGTACGGACATCTACCGCCCCAAGCGAGGATGAAGCGGCCGGCCCCCTTCTCCCCAGTGCTTCGCAGGTTCGGTTCCGATAAGATGATGTCTCACTCTTTCGACTCGCGCGACTTCACCCCGAAGCGCACGCACAGTCGAACGGAAGAGAAGATGATGCCTTCCTTTCCTCGCGCGCTCTGGATTTCTGTTCTCTGTTTCGCAGTTGGCTTGCCGGCGCTGGCCCAGACTTCCCTCAGCCAGGTCCTGCAACCTTCTTCCAGGCCGGCCAGCGCATCCAACCCGCCCACCGATCCGTTGAACCGCACGACGCCATCGGGGACCGTGCTGGGATTTCTCCAAGCCGCGCAGAACGGCGATAACGGCATCGCTGCGCAATATCTGCAGATGAGCGTGGCGCACCGTCAGACCGACGGCGAGCAACTTGCCTCCAAACTGAAGTACGTAATGGACAATGCCTTCGCCGGGAGTCTGAGGGACGTCAGCACTCAGCCCGAAGGCACTCCACAGGAAGGCGTTCCCCCGGGCCGTCAGAAGGTAGGCACCATGTCCGCTGGCGACGTGGAAGTCGACCTCGATCTGGTGCGCGTCGCCGATCCCAGTGCCGGCAAGATTTGGTTGATCTCCTCCGACACATTGACCAGGATTCCCGAACTCTACGAACAGGCGCAAGCGCGGCAAGTCGAGCACAAACTTCCCAGCCTGCTGGTCAAGCATCAGTTCGCCGGGATGCCTTGGTGGCAGTGGCTCGCACTGCTGGTGGCAGTGCCGATCGCGGCCGGCGCCGGCTGGCTTGTGCTGGTTGGGCTGGAGATTCCGTTGCGCTGGTGGGCACGGAGACGCGGCCACGCGGATGTCGCCAACTGGCGCTCGGTTTCGGGTCCGGCCTGGCTGTTGGCGGGAACCTTCATTCATCAGGCCATCGCCTACAACCTGCGCATGCCGCTGTTGCCGCGGCACTACTACTACGAAGTCACTTCGGTCGCGCTCATCGTTAGCGCAACCTGGATCTCCTGGCGCGTGGTTCGCTGGTTGTTGTGGCGCGTGCGCAATCGGGCCCTTGTCCGCGGAAACACTGGCACAGGATCGCTCATGGTGCTGGGGGAACGCATCATAAAGGCGGCCATTTTCGTTGCCGGCGTGATGGCGGTGCTGGGAAGGCTCGGCTTCGACATGAGCACAGCGCTCGCCGGCCTTGGTATCGGCGGCCTGGCAATCGGCTTCGGCGCCCAGAAGACAATCGAGAATCTATTTGGCGGAGTCTCTGTCCTTGGCGACGAAGTCATTCGCGTCGGTGACGTCTGCCGGTTCGGCGACCGCACGGGCACGGTAGAAGATATCGGATTGCGATCCACGCGCGTTCGCACCGATGAGCGCACGCTGCTGGCGATTCCCAACGGCACCGTCGCGACGATAAACATTGAGAATCTCAGTCGCCGCGACAAGATCCTGTTCACGACAAAACTCGGATTGAGCTCCGAAAGCAAGTCCGACTACGTCCGCTACGTGCTCGCGGAAATTCGCCGTCTCCTCTACAGCCATGCCCGCGTCGAAAGTAATACCGTCCGCGTGCGCCTCATCGACATCGCCGGCACTTCTCTGACCCTGGAGGTTTTTTCCTACATCCTCACGCGGGACTATAACGAATATGCTGCCATCCGCGAGGATCTGCTGCTGCGAATGCTGGATATTGTCGAAGATTCCGGTAGCGGCCTCGCGCGTCCGGCCCAGACTCTCTACATCAAACGCGATGCGGGTCTGGCAAAAGAGAAAGCCGACAGCGCCGTAAAGAAGATTGAGGAGTTACGGGAAGGGAAGCAATTGCCATTCCCAGACTTCCACGAAAAGGATATCTCATCGTTTCGTGGGTCGATTGATTACCCGCCGCAGGAGTCGGCGCTGCGCCAGCCCGCGGAGGACCAAGGTAAGTCGCACTAGTCGAGCGGCTTTTCATGCCGTCGGCCCGGTGGCCGGATTATTTCTGCTGGGCTGCGATTTCCGCCAGTCGGTGTGTTCCCGAGCGTCTGGTCCCCGAGCGGCTGAAGTCAGGTGGAGAAAACCAGGAAGAAAAGCTAAAGACGCGCCGACCATCGGCGCGCGAGCCAATTCAGAAACACGTGCGTCGGGAAGTAAACGAGCAGAGGCACAGCGGCTAAATAGACTGCAACGTACACCCACCCCGGCATGACGTGCTGCTCATGGAAAAATAGTCCCCGAGCCCAGTTCACATCCATCTCGGGATGCCAGTAATAATTGATCGGCACCACGATCCACGCGGTCAGCGTTTGCAGCCGCCAACCGCGCCGGTCGTAGCCCAGCCGCCAGATTGCCCACAGCAGCAGCGGCGGAGTCACCACGTGAAACAGGCTCAGCAGGCGGATGAACAGCGGCAGGCCGGGATCGAACATGTATTCCGTGCCGCCAATCATGTGGTGGCCGGTCAAAAGGGCGTCGGCAAGATCGACAGTATATAGCGTCTGGAATAACAGTAATCCGCATGCGACCCAGGAGAATGCCAGCGCACTTTCCAGCCACAGGCCGATGCCGATCAGTACATTCCCGATGTCGCAGAAGAACAGAAAATTCTGTGGCCCATACTGCTTCCAGTACACCGGAGCCCAGACGATCAGCCACGCCGTCCAGGCGATTTTGAGCCACAGCGCTACCCGCATGCAGGGCAATTGTATGCGACTGCGAATCCGCCATCTTGCAGACCGCCTCTGCCGGCTCGCATAGCCGGCCAAGAAATCAACATAACTCGAATTACCAGCGTAACTTGCTGGCTCTTACACCTGTTACCTACGATGGCTTTGGTATGGCTTTCCAAGCTCTTCTCTTCTGTCCCGATGACAAAACCGCTCGCACTTTGACGCAGGTCTTAGGCGAGCTGGAGTTCAGCGTCGAGGGCTGCACAGAACCTTTCGCTGCAGTGAAGAAGTTGATGAGCCAGCATTTCGACGCTCTCGTGGTGGACTGCGATAACGAGCAAAACGCCACATTGTTGTTCAAAAGCGCGCGCAATTCGACGTCAAACCAGGCGTCGCTTGCCGTGGCCATAGTGGAAGGTCAGGCCGGGGTGGCGAAGGCGTTTCGCATCGGAGCCAACCTCGTCCTGACCAAACCTATCAACGTCGAACAATCCAAGGGAACTTTGCGCGTAGCTCGTGGACTTTTGCGCAAGGGCGAGCCGGGAAAACCAGGGGCGCAAGCGACGACAGTAACCGAGGCTGCGCTGGCTGCTGCGACTCCACCGGCCGCCGCCACTGCACCTGCGCAGCCCGCTCCCACCAGACCTCTTCTCCCCGCGAAACTGGCGGCCACGGTTGTGCCCGCGTCCACAATAGTTGCGCGCCCGGCGCCTCCTCCAGCGCCCAAACCAGTGATCAGCGTTGCAGAGGCCCAGGCAGCAGCGAGTTCGGGCTTGGCTCCGCAGAGCGAAATCGACGATGCCGCCCGCATCTCGGCCGCGGCAGCTGCCAAAGCGCTCATGACACCGCCTGCGGTCAACAAGATTACTCCGTCAGCACCGCCGGCACCGAAGCCGCCAGTGGCTCCGACTCCTGTTTCTGCCGTTCGGCCTGTCTTCGTCGGTGCGCCGGAAGGTCCTGTGGGCAGCTTTGGCAGAGGAACCGCCAGCGCACCCGCTCCGGCACGAGAAACTCCGGTTGTTCCTGTTCCCGAAGTAATTCCGCCAACTCCTCCCCACAAGGCCGAGGAACTCTTCGCCAAGCCTTCGGGGCCTGCGCAGAGCGCGAAGCCCGCTTCGACCACCGATGCGCCAGTCGTATCTGAGCCATCGGCCGCACCATCATTCACCTTTGGCGGAGCTAACACTGCCGAGGAATCCGGTGGTGGGAGCAAGAAGATTTTGCTGGGGGTGGCAGCAGCCGCGCTGGTTGCAGCGGGTTTATACGTCGGATGGTCGCATTTCCAGGGACGCGCCAGTCAACCTGCCAGTCAGTTGCCCGCCGTCTCGACTTCCTCGACAGCCACGTTGAACAGCGCCCAGCCTGCGCCCCCGAAGCCTGCCGCATCCATACCCGTGCCCAGTTCGCATCCCGCTGCGCTACCGGCAACCATCGATGGCCAGCCAACCGCGACGTCAGGGAATAACGAACCCGCTAACGAAGTAAGCACTGCAGAGGAAGCCCCGACGCCGCTAACAAATTCGCTGTCACCAACAAGCAAATCTGCCTCTTCCGCCAAACCCGCTGCGACGCCACTCGTCGTGAAAGGTGGTGCAGTTCCGGCGGTTCGATCGGCCCCTGCGGCTCCAGATACGCCAGCTCCGAGTGTCATGGGGATGGCCGCAACAGGCTCTGGCGGAGCACTTTCGAACCTGGTCGATACTTCTCCGACTGGTCCCCAGCCAATCCTTCAGAAGGTGAATATTTCCCAGGGTGTATCGCAGGGATTGCTGATGAAGAAAGTTCAGCCGGTCTATCCCAGGACTGCCATGGCGATGCACGTTGAGGGCGTCGTCGAATTGGCGGCAACCATCTCTAAAACCGGTGACATTACCAGCGTGAAGGTGCTGAAGGGCGATTCCCAGTTGACGCGGGCTGCCATTGATGCAGTCAAACAATGGAAGTACAAGCCTTATCTGCTCAACGGCGAACCGGTCGAGATCACGACCCAGGTGACGATCAGCTTCAAGCTGCCTCACTAACCGAACGGCCCATCCATCAGAGAGGGCATGCGAATCACTTCGCATGCCCCTTTTCTCTCGAGCCAACATCTTGCCTGATCAGTCTACCGGCTCGCCGGTGCTCGGATCCAGGAAGAGACGGCGGCTGTGCCCCCCGCCCTCGAAATTGAACATTGGGCTGATGGAACTGGCGATTCCGTCGAAGGAACCGTTGCCAATCCGGGTTCCGCCCAACCAGTTGTCTTCGACAAACCGGATGATCGAACTCTGATCGGTAACGGTGTTATCCACGAAGTTACGCTTGGCCCAGGGGGAGATCACCAGTAGCGGCAGCCGTGGTCCGTGACCGCAACGGCCCAGGGCGTTGGTGTTAGCTGGGTTCAGCCCCGGCAACGAGAGGGGTGAGGTGCCGCAGGCGCCGGGTCCAGAGAGGCCGTCAGACGGGCCCATCGAAGGGTTGACGATTGGGCCCATCTGGTGGTCGTACCATCCGTCCGAATCATCGTACATAACCACCACTGCGGTGCTTCTCCACGAGGGCAACTTTTCGAGAAAGTTGATCGTGTTGACGAGGAAGGTCTGCTCATCCAGGGGATCGGAGTAACCCGCGTGTCCGTCCTGGTAGGCCTGGGCCTTCAGGAAGCTCACGGCGGGGAAATTGCCCGCGGCGGCTGCGGCGAAGAAATCCTGCAAGTCATACTGATGGTTCGCCGGCCCGGCATTGCCGATCTCGGCCAGCGAGGCAGGACGAGTGTGCTTCAGGTTTGCCGTGGATGCGTAGTAGTTGAAGAAAGAGTGGTGTGGGATGTAGTCGCTGGTGGTTCCAGCAAGTCCGGCTGAACTTCGGGTGCACCCGGTCGAGCCATTGGCATTGACGGTCGAGAGATTGAAACCACCCATGAACGATCCCCAAGTCACACCTGCGGCGCTGAGCAGATCGCCGATATTCTTGCTGCCCATCGTAACCTGATTGCGCGTGGGATTCGAGCAAACGTCCCCGATCGGGTCAGGGTCGCCGATCACGGTGAGCGAATTATCGCTGCCGCCGTTGACCTCGTTGCCGGTCCCATTCAGCGTGGCCGTAACTCCGTTGGTCTGTCCAGACACCAGATTAATCACTCCGGGCGTCGAGGGGCCGAAGGTGGTGCCGTAAGAGTTGTCGCTCATAGCGAAGTTCTGGGCATAGTTCCACAATGCGGTCACGGTATTGCCGTCATAGTAGCCCATCACGATGCTGCTCCCGCCCGATCCCGTGCTCGCCGGAAACAGGTCCATGACTCCGGCATCAAACGCCCGTTGCTCGGCCAGGTAGTCATGATCCTGGTCCGAGGTCACCGCTTGCGAACGGTCGAGCCGGAAAGGATTCGAAGCTCCGAAGCCGTTGGCAGGATTAAGGTTGGGATTGAAGTTAAGCAACGCGTTGCTGAGGCCGTTTACCGTCGGTGTGTTTGGCGAAGCGACGAACCGCGGTTGCCCGGAGGGATTGGTCGCGACCGGGTAGGTTCCGAAATAATGGTCGAAGGAGACATTCTCCTGGAAGATCACAACCAGGTGCTTGATCGGCGTCGCCGTCGCCGTCGCATCCGCAAGATTCGACGCCGGCTTGGAAGCGGCAAACGCGGGCATGACGGTTGGCCCCAGGGCTGTGGTCAACGCCAGTAGCAATGCCATCGTCTTCCTGGGAGCTTCGGACTTCAGCTTTTCTATCATTAAAATCCTCCTGTCCCCGGTCGGGCTCAGTGCCCCACACTGCGGCCGCGTTTCTTGCCGGCGCGCGCACGTACTTGCCCCCGGGGATGGAGGAACCTTACCCGCCAAATGTTTCACGAAGGTTGCACGGGAATGAAATGAACATGAAATGAACCACACAACTGTGTGAACGGAATAGAGGCTTTTCCACAGACGTTTGTTGGCATGGAACTGAAAGCCCAGAGGGGAAAACTATTGCAGCGAGGTTCTTCGATAAAGATAGTTCGACAAAACTAGCACAGCAAAGAGAGCAAGCAGGGTTTCAATTGGTGAAGCGAGCCTCTCCTCACTCTTACTGCGGCTCGAGCACTTCGTCAACCACCACCTTGCCGCCTTTGTCGGCGGTGATGACTTTGTGCACCGGCGCGTATCCCGTAAGCGTAATGTCGATGACGTAGTTGCCGGGATCGAGCGCGACGTCGAACGGAGAATTCTTCTCGATGATGTGCTGGTTGATTGCCACCTGAGCGCCCTTCGGCTGCGTGCGGATGCTCACCACTGTCTGCCCCGGCTGTGCGCCTTTACCGCCGAACAGCTTCGACATTTTCCCAACGGTCCGGATGTTATCCACATTGCCGAGTGGCCGTAACGTCGGCGCAAAGTTGAAAGTCTGCCCCAGCACGAACTGAGCATTCATGGTCTCGTCGATATATCCCATCTTGCGGACCAGGACCACGTGCTGCCCTTTGTCCACGCTGACCTGCGACGGAGTTTTCGTGCCTGTGTCGCGACCATCCACATAAACGTTGGCGCCGGCAGGGTCACTCGAGACCACCGCCGTTGCCATCTGCTGGGACAGGTGGACGACAACCGTAGCCCGATTACCGGATGTGACCGTGACCGCGCGCGTGTCCGTGGAATATCCCGGCTTGCTGACCGTAATCGTGTGCTGCCCGGGTTGAAGGTTGGTCAGTGCAAACGGAGTGACGTAGCTCGAATCGGTTCGTCCATCGACCTGCGCCTGGGCGCCCTGGGGCGTGGAATCGACCGCCATCTGTCCAGGAATGATCATCGGCGCCCGGGCCGGAGCCGCTTTCTTCTTTGCGTTGCGTGACTTCGCGCTTGCCGCGGGCCGCGTCGCGAGAGTCTCCTCTTCGGTTGCCTCGGGCTCGCTTGCTGCGGGTGCCGGCTCGCTGTTCGCCGAAGGCTGCGGCGCAGGATGGTCGGCCGGCACAGATGTTGGCTGTGCAGGAGTCGCCGCTACCGAGGCTGGGCGTCCGGAGCTAGAGTCGTCGTCACCGTTCTGACTGCGAACGTAAATAGTTACCCCGATGCCGATCACCAGAATCAGCACGGCGGCGCCGCCCAAGGCATAGCCAAGAAGCCTGGGAGGCACGTTTTTGATTTCTTTTATCGCTTTCTCGGCCACCTCGCGCGGCTGCACTTTGGGCTTCTCGTCGCGCTTCCGGACGCCGGAAAACACGCTGGGCGATGACGCGGTCTCGGGCACTGGCTGGTAGGAGGACGGCACCGGTGGTGGAGGCGCTAGGTACGCTTCTTTCAGCGGAGGCAGTTCGGCGATGTCGGAAAAGCTTGTGCCGCTGTTTCCCACCTGTGCGCCTTCGGCCATCATCGGATCGACGGCGATTCTCGGGCCGTCGTCGGCCTGCGGTTCGAATGTCTCCACCTGTGGCTCGAAGGTTTCGACCTCAGGCTCATCCGCCACCGCCGAAGACATCGAGGCTGGTGGCTGTCCGGCCGCTGCCATAGTCGCTTTCACGCTTGCGGTTATGAACTGGTCCGACAGATCAATGTCCGGAACTGAGGAATGCGGCGTGGCATCCGAGCCGACTCCCGCCGCGGCAGCAGCCGCCTTCGGAAGGGCAAGCGTTGAAGCAGGCTTTGCCAGCGTCGCCGGCCTTGATTCTGGCGACGCAGCCGGCGCTGCCGTCCCTGCAGGCCGTGCCACAACAGGCTCGGCCACAACAGGCTTGGCCACAACAGGCTTGGCCACAACAGGCTTGGCGGAAGGCACTGCGGTTGCTGGACGTGCCGGGCCAGAGACTGCGGCAGCGGTTCCTTTGGCCGTGGGTTTGGCTGAAGCCGGCGTCACAAACTTCGATTGCGCTGCAGCCTTCGCCTTGTCCGGAATCGCCGCGCCTTTGGGTGACTCGGGTTTCTTGGCCGCCAGGCTCTTTGACTCCTTGCATTTCTCCAGATCGTCGAGCAGGTCCCGGCCGCGTTGATAGCGCTCGGCCGGATCCTTTGACAGCGCCTTCATGATCAGATCGCTGAGCAGCGGGTGCACCTTCGGATTCACATGAGTGGGCGGAACCGGCGTGCTCTCGACAATGCTCTGCCGTAACGATTCCATGTCGTCGCGATCGAATGCCTTCCGCTCCGTCACCATCTCGTAGAACATCGCGCCCAGGCTGAACAGATTCGAGCGTGCGTCCATTGTCTGGCTCTGCACCTGTTCCGGCGACATGTAGTGCAGAACGGTCGGAAGTCCTTGCGTCACGTGCTGCACAAAATTGCCCACGCTCGATACGCCGAAGCTGAGAATCTTGACAGTCCCATCCCAGCCACACATGATCTTGGCCGGTTCCAGGTTGTAATGAACAATGTTGTGCGACGCTGCGTGATCGAGGCCGCCGCACAATTGCCGTCCGATGTCGAGCAGGTCCCAGATGGAAAATCCTTCTTTACGCGACAGCATCGTGGCGATGCTGTTGCCTTGCACGTATTCCATGGCGGCGCAGAACTGGCCGTCGATTTCACCCGCGCCGAAGACCGGCGTAAGGTTGGGACTGCTCAGAATCTTGGTCTTCTCCGCCTCGGCCAACAGGGCCTGTTCCAGCCCCACCGCGCCTTCGCCGAAGGCACTAAGCTGAATGGCTTTCAGGGCAACCGTTTGCCCGCTCTCGGGATCGTTGGCCTTGTACACCGCCCCTGTGGGGGACTTCGCCAACTCGCTTAATATTTCGAAGTTGCCGATTTTCGTAGGCATTTTCTTTGGTACTCCATGCACCGCGAGCCATTCGCATCGCCGCGAACGAGCCTCGGCGAGCGGAGCCCCCGGGGATCGGGTGTGGGTAGGATATCGCTGTGTCAGGCTGGGTTCGAGTTACCAAAGTAAGGGATGGCGCAGGGGCTTCGAGCGAAACTACTAGCTGCAGGCCGATCTCAGTCGCTCTGCCACCCGGCGCAGGTGTTCGATCAACTCTGGAGGCTCGTGGACCTGGAAGTCCACGCCGAGCAGCATCAAGTGGATCGCAAGGCCCTCCATGGAATGGGACCCGGTGTGGAGCATGCAAGCGCGTTCGTCGATGGCTTCGAGCGTGCCCGCAGAAGGCGGCAAGCGCTTGGCGATGGCCTCGACGGGAGCGTGCAAAGTCATCCGCGCGCGAATGGGATACGGCACGCTCGCCAGAGATTTGGAAACAAAAGCAGCGAAGTCTCCACCCGGCGGCTTTCGAGGCGTGAATCGCGTCGAGGTTTTCAGCTTGCCTGCGATTCGGTCGACTCGGAAGGTTCGCCAGTCTTTGCGAGCCAGATCCCAGGCCACGAGATACCAGCGATATCCCGTATGCACGAGCCGGTGCGGCTCTACGGTTCGCCCGCTGGGCGCGCCCGTACGGTCGTGGTAGAGAAAGCGTATCCCTTCAAGATCGCGGCAGGCGCCAGCGAGGGCTGACAAGCGTTCCGCGTCGACCGTCGGACCTCGGGTCCCCAGCGGCACGATGAATCCATGGAGTGCCGCGACGCGCTGGCGCAAACGCGGCGGCAGTACCTGCTCGAGTTTCAGCAGCGCGCGCACCGACGCCTCCTCGATACCTCCGACACTGCCGCTGGCCGCGGTGCCTAGTCCGAGCGCCACTGCCACGGCTTCGTCATCGTCGAGCAGCAGGGGCGGAAGGTTTGCCCCCGCACCCAGTTGGTAGCCTCCGGCTGTCCCCGTCGTCGAATGCACCGGATATCCCAGGCTGCGCAGGCGGTCGACATCGCGGCGCAGGGTTCGCGCGGTGATGTCGAGCCGCCCCGCCAGATCAGCGCCGGACCAGTAGCGCCGAGCCTGAAACAAAGACAACAGCCGAAGCAACCGAGCCGAGGTGTTGAGCACGGCCGCTATTGTGCCATAGATCGAGGACTGAATCTGTCCTCAATGCCTGTTACCGTTCCGGTGGTCGATTCCGCCGGGTTTAAGGCAAGTCGCGCCGGAGAAAAATCATGACGCTTACTGATCTGTTTTTGGAGGAACTGGAAAGAGAAGCCGCCAGTTCGCGCCTCACCCTCGAACGTCTGCCCGAAGGACACAACGACTGGAAGCCGCATCCGAAATCAATGCCACTCGGTTACCTGGCGTCACTGGTCGCGACCATGCCGTCGTGGGTGGTGTCGATGGTCAAGCAGGACGAACTGGATCTCAAGTCGCCCGCAGCCGCGAAATTCAAGCCGCTGGAATGGTGCAAGCGCAACGAGCTGGTAGCCGCGCTCGATGCCGCCGTCGCCGAGGCGCGCGAGGCCTTACGAAGCACGACCGATGAACATCTCATGACGACCTGGAAGTTCAAGGTCGGCGACCACGTAGTCAGCGAGAATCCTCGCCACGTCATGATTGCGGACTCTGTTTTCAGCCACCTCGCGCATCATCGGGGCCAATTGACCGTCTACTTGAGGCTCAATGAAGCCTCGGTGCCGGCGATTTACGGCCCCTCGGCGGATGAGGGCCATTTCAGCTAGTACAGAGTGCGAGCGAGCCAGCCCGGACCCCTGCCGTGGCTGGGGCGCCCGAATTGCAGCGTAACTTCGCCAACCCGCCCCGGTTCTATTTGTTATGTGCTGTTTGGGATGACATTTGTCATCTCGCTCTGATGACGATCTCCACTTGTGACGTGGGCTCGAGTGGGGAAGGATACATCAAGACGAAAGCGAAAGCCGTTGCGCCCAAGAATTCAATCCGTCGTGGTTGTGGAGGGGGCGCTCGATCGTCTATTCTGGTCGGCGTGGGAGGTGCCCACCTCCCGTGCCCGGCCCGCGGTTCTCCCTGGAGTTTGCTCATGACATTGACTCGGTTCGTCACCAAGAACGCGTTCCGCAACAAGCGTCGCAGCATTCTGACGGTATTGAGCATTGCTTTCTCACTACTCTTGCTGACCCTGATGATGACGATCTGGCGGGCTTTCTATCTCGATCAGGGCAGCGCCGAATCGGCCGAAAGGCTGGTGGTCCGGCACCGGGTTTCGCTCACCTTCAATCTGCCCGGCTTCTACCGGGAAAAGATTCGGGCGATCCCGGGGGTGGTGTCGGTGATCCCGGTGTCCTGGTTTGGCGGGATTTACAAAGACCAGAAACCCGAGAACTTTTTCGCGCAATTCGGCACCGATCCGGAAGAATTCTTCAAGACATACCGAGACATTCAAATGCCGGAGGACCAGATAGCGGCTTGGCAGCGCGATCGTCAGGGGGTAATCGTCGACTCCTCTCTGGCGAACAAGTACGGTTGGAAGCTGGGTGACCGCATTGTTTTGCAGGGGACGATCTATCCCATCAATCTGGAGTTGAACATCCGCGGCATTTACCACTCCAACCCAGACAACAAATCGGTTTACTTCAACGCCAAGTATGTGGAGGAAGCCGTCGATTTCTTCAAGGGACGAGCGGGCACGTTCAGCATCCTGGCGGCATCTCCTTCAGATGTAAGCAAGGTTGCGGGCGCCGTGGATGACATGTTCCGCAATTCGCCGCAGCCCACCAAGTCGGAAAGCGAGAAGGCGTTTGGGCTGGAGTTCGTGGCCATGATGGGAAACGTGAAGGCGTTCATTCTGAGCATCTGCTCGGCGGTGGTTTTCGCCACGTTGCTGGTTTCCGCCAACACGATGGCGATGTCGATCCGTGAGCGCACGCGCGAAGTGGCGGTGCTGAAGACGCTGGGTTTCACCCGGCGCGGGGTGCTGGGCTTATTCGTCAGCGAAGCGGTGGCGTTGTCGCTGGCCGGCGGCCTGATCGGCGCGGGTCTGGGGTGGCTGATGGTTTATGGCCTTACCCATTCTCCGCAGTTCTTCAGCTTTTTCCCCATGAAGGTGACGATGGGGATATGGGTCGTCGGCATGCTGACCTCCGGGCTGGTGGGACTGCTGAGCGCAGCTCTTCCTTCCTATCACGCTTCGCAAATCAATATCGTCGATGGATTACGCCACATCGGGTGAAGTCATGACGCTGGGCAGTTTTGTCGTGCGCAATGCGTTTCGCAACAAGCGGCGCAGCCTGCTGACCATGATCAGCATCAGCTTCTCCCTGTTGCTGCTGACGTTGATGATTTGTATCTGGCGCTCGTTTTATGTAGACCAGGTTGCACCGGAAGCGGCCCGGCGCTTGATCGTCCGCGACCGCGTCTCGCTGGCGTTTTTCTTGCCTGCCTACTACCGCGACAAGATTCGCTCGGTCCCGGGAGTGATGGCAGTGGCGCCCCTCACCTGGTTCGGAGGCCGCTATATGGATGATCGTCCGGAGCACTTCTTTGCGCAAATGGCGACCGATCCCGACGAATATCTGAAAGTGGCATCGGACAAGATTGTCCCGCCAGGGCAAGTAAAAGCCTGGCAACAGGATCGGGCCGGAGCCTTGGTGGATGTGACGCTCGCGAACAAGTATCGCTGGAAGCTTGGCGACCGCATTACTTTGCAAGCCAACATTTTCCCGACGAATCTCGATCTGACGATTCGCGCGATTTATCACCGCGATCCGCCTCAGAATGCGCTGTACTTCAACGCCAAATATCTGGAAGAGGCGGTGCCGTGGTTCAAGGGACAGGCGGGCTGGTATGCCGCCCAGATCGACTCGGCCGACCTCGTCGCGCGTGCTGCGC